>Ga0210398_10000064_pt1 | contig 135682 bp, 107 predicted proteins | sample IncBWC4OmetaG_FD_161047 | JGI IMG/M metagenome (GOLD analysis project Ga0210398, IMG submission 161047) | Forest soil microbial communities from Barre Woods Harvard Forest LTER site, Petersham, Massachusetts, United States - Inc-BW-C-4-O | ecosystem: Environmental > Terrestrial > Soil >... | reverse complement strand
TTGCGCTCGACGAGCAGGAGCTGAGGACTGCACCGCCAGCGGCGAGGACACCGAGAATTCCAGCCTTTCTGATCGAAACCATGCAGAACCCTTTCAATTCAACTGACCCGTAGCAAAGTCGAGTTCCGCGCGACGACTTAGATACGTGTAGGCAGCAGCCGCCGCGTCAATTTCTGCCGATGTCTCGCTGAGCTGCGCCTCGTTCAGCTCGACAATGCTGCCCAGTCCGGCGTCGTAGCGATCCTGCGCGAGATGCAGGGCCTGCCTGGTCTCGTTTACCAGGCGAGTTGTTACATCGAGACTCTGGTACGCCTCATTGGCGCGATACCACGCGTCCCGCACCTGTTCGCTCACTTCGAGCCGCAGTTGTTGCGTGTCGCGCTCGCTGGCCGTGGCCTCGTGTTCCGCCTGGGCGCGTTCCGCGGAAAACAGACTGCCATTGAAGACCGGAATGCTCAGATTGAATCCAGCCGCGGCGTAGTTATCGTGCAGCGTGTGGTCGTGATAAGGGATCTCGCCCGCGGCTGCAAGCACGTTGAGCTTCGGATAAGAAAGACGTTTTTGAGCGACCGCGAACTGCTGCGCGGCAAGCTGCTGCGATTCTGCCGCATGCAGGTCCGCTCTCTGCGTCCGGGCCTGCTGGAGCAACCCATCTGGCAGTGGCGGAAGAGCTTCGCTCGTGGGCGCGATGTCGCTCAGCTTCGCGGTCACAGGCTGCTGCAATCCCACGGCCGTAGCCAAATGCGCCCTTTGCTGCGCTACGGTGCTCTGGGCACGGACCACCGCCAGTTCTGCCTCGTTCACGAGAACCGTGGCGAACTGTACGTCGAGGGTCGAACGCAGTTCGCTCTGGGCAAGTGCTGAAAGCTGACGTGCTACCAGCTGACGGTTCGCCTGCGCAGCCTGGGCAGCGCGGAGCACCGCTTCGGCACCGAGCACCTGGTAGTAGGCTTCCCGCACATTCAGTCGAACCTGCGCGCGTGTCAGCGTGGCCCTATCCTGCTGCGCCTGAGCTTCATCGCGGGCGCGGCTCACCAGCGCGCCGGTGCGGCCAAAGTCGGTCACCAGTTGGGTGAGATTGCCGCCATAAGCGAAGCGATCGGAGATGGACGAGGTGGTAATGTTGCCCGCGGCAGTAGCTGTATCGGTATCTGCAACCTGAACGCCCGTCGCATTCAAGCCGACGGTGGGGAAATATTCAGAGCGCGCTTCCCGTATCTGCTGCGCCGAGGCCTGCGCTCGCTGCTGAGCCGCGAGCATGCGCGGCTGGTTGGCCAGAGCTGTCGCTTCCGCGTCGGCCAATGTCAGCACCTGCGTGGGAGCCACAGATGCATTCTGCGCCTGGAGCAATGCCGGAATCCCAACGGGAAAAGCAAGAAAAGCGCAGGTTAGGGAGCGGCACAACCGCATCTACGAGATCACCTTTTCCGAGGATGCAACATTGCTGAGAACGTTCGTCGGATGCGCCTCGACCAGCCCGTCGGTGACCATGGCAAGCAATTGATCGAGAATCGCCTCCACCTTCTGCTGCTGCTCAATGAAGTAAATCATTACCGGAAGATGCAGCCCCTCCACGTCGCCGGCGCCGGAGATGTGCAGTTGCCGGTGCGTTCCATAGCCGGCATAGGCCTCAATCGCGGTTGCACCTTCAACGCCGCTCTGGTGCAGAAACGCCAGGATTTCATCGGCGAGAAAGCCGTGTGGCGCGCCGGTGTCCCGGTTCAGATGGATCGTCACCTTGAGTGCCGGGCCGATCTCCAGCATTCTTCTGTTCTCCAGACTCCAGCGATGTTTACGTGGCGCCGCAATTACCGCGAGGCCACGTTCTGCTGACCCGGCAACACTTCGAGCAGCGCCGTGCTGTCTTTCCAGACTTTGGGCGAGAGATGTGTCGAAATCAGGGTGAGCGTGGAGGGACGGCTCGCTGTTCCCATCTCCGCAGCCGACGTTTGCGCGAAGCCGTACAGACCGCATGCTGAGGCGGAATAGATCCCTACAGACACCTCGGGCGAGCCACCATCGCAGCTGCCATTGGCAATCAGATGGGCGTACACGCCGTCATGCTTGCTGTACTCAACCACGTCCTCATCTGCATTGACGACCTCAGCCTGGCCACGAACGAGCTTGTCTCCGCCGATCTGCGTCATGGTCCCCGAGGGATCGAGGTCATACGAAAGCGGCGTGCGCGCCTCTGCGCTGGTGACCGGATCCGCCATCGCACGCACGGTGACGCTTAGCGGAACGGCGTGTTGACCGATCTGAATCGAATCGAAGTGAATCGAGAGGACGGAGTTCTTTTGATGCGCGTATGGAGTGTGGTCGTAGGCAAACGGATCGGCGGCAACCACATGACCGGTGATTCTGGTTCCTGCCGGGATCGCGACACCCTCACCCAACCGCACCACCTGCGTTGTCTTCGCCAGGACCACATCGCCGGGGTGCGAACTCTTCGCGCTGATCGAATTGGTGAACACGATCGGCAGCGTCGTCGGCGCGTTCAGCGCAAATGCCGCGGATGCGCTCTGCGCTGTCTGAGCAAAGGCGCCGGACCATGGAATCAGCAGAGCGAGAAGCAAACTTGTTTTCGACATCGCGACCCTCGAAGCGGGAAATTCGTTCGTTCTTCCTGGAGTGGACCACCTCCTTGCCTTACAGGTGCCTGACAAAACTCTGACATTGCGTTTCACCCTCTTGTCCATGTCGTAATGGCTGAGGAATGATGAAGCAGGAGCCAGAGAGACATGTCGCTTGCGCGTTCAAGAATCCTGATCATCGAAGACGACCGAAAGATGTCAGACGCGCTGGTCTCCGGCATCGAGGCGGCGGGCTATGACGTCAGGGCCGCCAGTACTGCGGAGGAGGGTTTCTTTCTGGTTCACAGCCACCAGCCCGACCTTCTGCTGCTTGACCTGACCCTTCCGCATCGCAACGGGCTGGAGGTTCTGCAGCAGATTCGCAGTGAGGACACAGACGTGCGGGTGCTGATCCTGACCTCGCACAACGCCGTCGAAGATCGGGTGGAGGGTCTGCGGAGCGGCGCCGACGATTATCTGGGCAAACCGTTCTCGTTTCCGGAGCTTATGGCGCGGATTGATGCGCTCCTGCGGCGATTCCTTCCTCCGCAGATGGTGTCACCCCTCGTGGTCGGCGACCTGGCACTCGATACGAAAACGAGAAGCGCATCCCGCGGTGGAGAAAGGCTCGAACTCACTGCGCGCGAATTCGACCTGCTGCTCTACCTTGTCGAGAACCGGGGAAGAACGGTCTCGCGTGAGATGCTGGCCAAAGATATCTGGCATGAGACTTCCCGCTTCACGCCTATCGATAATGTGATCGATGTGCAGATAGCACGCTTGCGCAGAAAAATCGACGATCCTTTTGCGATCAAGCTGCTCCAGACGGTGCGTGGGATAGGCTTCAGCCTCAGGGAGCCCCATTCTTGAGGGCTCCTCTCTCGACGAGCCTTCGAACCCGGCTGACCCTCTGGTATCTGACCGTTCTGGCTCTTCTGTTGCTTATCTACGCAACCTTCGTCTTTGCGTTTCAGTACGCCGTTCTCACTCGGCAGATATTCCACGACGAGGTGCAGGATGCGGTCACGGTGGAGGGGCTGCTGTATTTCGATTCACATGGCGTTCTTCAGCTGCAGCAGGATTACTACTCGCGCCCGCAATCGCACCTGCTTATTGATCGCCTGATGGAAATCAGAGATCTCTCCGGAAAGACACTGTATCGAAGTCCGACTCTGGGCGGCATGCCGCTGGGTGGGCCCTTAAAGAATGGAGAGGGAGACGACGGTTTCAATGAACGGATCATCCGCCTCGCGGACGGCTCGCACGCCCTGATTATCAGCCACATTCACACGATGCAGGGGCGAACGATGGTGATCCGTCTGGGCTACTCTCTGGCGCCCCTGCGCACACGCATGCTCCAGTTTCTTCTTCTTCTGCTGATCGCCATCCCGGGGGCCCTGATCGTAGCCGGCGCTGCCGGGCAGATGATTGCAAGACGCGGATTGCGTCCCCTGAAGGAAATGACGGCACGGGCAGAAGGCATCAACGCCAACAATCTCCACGACCGTCTGCGGGTCAGGAACACCAACGACGAACTCGGTCAGCTGGCCAGCGTTTTCAATCACCTGTTGCAACGTCTGGAACACGCCTTCCAGCAAATGAAGCGATTTACCGCGGACGCCGCGCATGAGTTGCGCACTCCACTTGCTTCGATACGAACCGTCAGCGAAGTCGCCCTCGAAAGAGCACAAGAGCCCGAGCAATACAGGGACGCCTTAGCCGGCATTCTGGAAGAGGCGGCCCGCCTGAACGAAACCATTAACGGCCTGCTCCTGCTCGCCCGCGCCGAAGCCACTGAGCCGGGAGACGAACAAACTGTCTTCTCAGCCAAAGAACTCGTCGATGAAGTGCTGAGTGTTCTGGGAGTCCTGATCGAAGAAAAACATATCGCCATTCTTCAGGATGACGAATCGATTGCAGCCCGCACCACCCGCGGAGACCGTGCCCTGCTGCGCATTGCCTTTATGAACGTGCTGCACAATGCATTGAAATTCTCGCCACCCGATTCGGTCCTGAGAATCTCCTACAGCCGCTCGGCAGACAAGGTCCGTATTGCATTCCACGATCAGGGGCCAGGAATTGCGCCTGAGGAGAAACAGCGAGTCTTCGATCGCTTCTACACCAGCAGCTCGCAGGCAACGGTCTCCGGAAGCGGCGCCGGCCTTGGCCTGTCGATCGCAAAGCTGATCATCGATCGAATCGGAGGAACCATTGGATTTGAAGATTCGATGCAGGGAGCGAGGTGCGTGATTGAGCTGCCTCTTTCCGGGTAAAGCACGAGAACGAAACTAACTCGCTTCCAGGATCCCAACCGCTTCGGCGCTGCATCTCAATCAGAGTCTTCGGGCCACGGCGGAACTTCCTGGATGTTTTCGCGAGGGCAATACCAATGCAGGATTGGCTCAGAAATTTTCACGGAACCACCCCGCCGTTTCTGCCGCTCGACATCGCTTTGAAGGTGGCGATCACCCTGGCTTTGGGACTGCTCGTTGGATTCGAGCGAGAGTGGTCCAACAAGGACATCGGCGCACGCACCTTCGCCATGGTCGCGTTGCTGGGACTGCTCGGCTCGCTCCTCGGCCCGGCTGCGATTCTGCTGGGTGGAACGATCGTCGTCATCCTCGTTACCTTTGCGAACCTTCGAGGGCTGCAGGTGGCTCGCAAACTGGAGACGACCACCTCCGCAGCGCTCGCCCTGATCTTCCTGCTTGGCATGCTGGTCGGCCAGGGACACATTTTCACCCCCGTAGCCTGCTCGATCATCGTGGCCATGCTCCTTGCGCTCAAGACGCAGTTTCGCGCGTTTGCGGGCGGATTGACTCCACAGGAAGTACGCAGCGCGATCCTGCTCGCGCTTCTGGGATTCGTCATCTGGCCACTGTTGCCTAGCCGCTACGCTGATCCCTGGCACCTGACCCAGCCACGTGAGGCCTGGATCATCGTCGTAGTAATCGCCTGCCTCGGCTTCGTGAACTATGTTCTCCTGCGCCTCTACGGATCGCGCGGCGTCTATCTCACCGCCATCCTCGGTGGCCTGGTCAACTCCACTGCCTCAGCGGCCGAGCTCGCTTCGACTCTGTCGTCCACCGGCCTCGGCTCCGTCACTGTCCCTGTGGTGTTGCTGACTTCGGTCGCGATGTTCCTGCGTAATATCGTGATCCTTGCGATTTTCGCGCCTGCCGCTGTGCGCACCGCCATCCTGCCTCTGCTGGCGATGACCTTTGTCGCCGGCTGGTGGATCTACCGCGATTATCGGAAGGCGGACCAGGTTGAACACGGGCCTTCGCTCGCACTGTCTTCGCCCATCTCTCTCTGGAAAGTATTGCGCCTGGCGCTGCTGTTTCTTTTGGTCCAGGTGTTGGCGACGCTGGGGCAGAGGCATTTGGGGAGTGCCGGCTTTGAGGTGATCAGCGCGCTGGGCGGACTGGTCAGCAGCGCAAGTTCGACGGCTGCTTCCGCCACCCTGGCGATGCACGGCACTGTCACGTCTGCTCAGGCGGGAGTCGCGGCGGTTCTGACGTCCATGACAAGCGCGTTGATGAACCTTCCCATCGTGCAGCAGCAGAAGGGAACAAGACCGGCCATGCGCGAGCTCACGATCTCTTCTGCACTCCAGATTGGGGCCGGCATTTTGGTGCTCGTGGTTCAGTCAAAACTTTTGCCGAGGTGGTAACAGGAGAGTAAATCTTCGAACCGGGCACGACAGACGATGATGCGAGTACGACACGGTGCATTTCCGACATCAATCCAGCCCGTGCGGCGAAAACAAAACGATCCTTTGTGCATTGCGCGGCATCGGACGCTTTTCTAAAATAGAGATAGTCGATGGAATGAGGTGGCTAGCAGGCTGCTGAAAAAAGTTTTGGCCCGCGCAGACGGGTCATGTTATGACCTGGTTATGCGGGGAGTCGATCAACAGCAGGGGCATGCGTTCAGTTATCTTTCGCCGGTAGAGCGGGTGCGGAAGGATCATCCGCTGCGAGCGGTGCGGGCGATGACGGACGAGATTCTGCGGGAGATGTCGCCAGTATTCGACAACATGTATTCGCGGCTGGGTCGGCCATCGATCCCGCCGGAGAAGCTGTTGCGGGCGCAGTTGCTGCAGATGCTGTACTCGGTGCGATCGGAGCGGCTGCTGATGGAGGAGATTGACTACAGCATGTTCCGCTGGTTCGTTGGGCTGAACCTCGATGAAGAGGTGTGGGATGCGACCAGCTTCGCGAAGAACCGGGACCGGCTGCTGGAAGCCGACGTGGCGAAAGAGTTCCTGCAGCAGGTGGTGGAGCAGGCGGGGAACGCGGGCCTGACGTCGGACGAGCACTTCACCGTGGACCGAACGTTGCTGGAAGCGTGGGCCAGCCTGAAGAGTTTTCAGCCGAAGAATGAGAAGGGCAACAAGCCGCCGGACGATCCCGGCAATCCCACGGTGAATTTCCACGGCGAGCGGCGCCCGAATGAAACGCACGCGTCGAAGACCGAAGCCGATGCGAAGTTGGCGCGGAAAGGTCCGGGCAAGGAAGCGAGGCTGAGTTACAGCGGCCATCTGCTGGTGGAGAATCGCAACGGGCTGATCGTGAACGCGGAGTTGCTGGAAGCCAATGGCCGTGCGGAGCGCGATGCAGCCCTGCTGATGCTGGAGCAGGTGCCGGGTACGAAGCGTTTGACGGCCGGTGCCGACAAAGGCTACGACACGGAGGAGTTCGTTGCCGAGTGCCGTCATCTGGGCGTGACGCCACACGTGGCGCGGAACACGGGACGGCGTGGCGGCAGCGCCATCGACGCGCGAACTGTTCGTTATCCCGGATACGCGGTCAGCCAGAGACGAAGAAAGCGAATCGAGGAGTGCTTTGGATGGCTGAAGGACATCGCGCTGCTGCGCAAGCTGAAACATCGCGGTCTGTTCCGGATGGGGTGGATCATCACATTCGCCGCCGCGGCTTATAACCTGATACGCATTCGGAATCTGCGGAGACTGTCCCTGCAGGTCGCCTGAAACAGGGCTCTGTGGCTCGGACTGGCGCCCGATGTGGTCCGAGCGGTTGGAATCAAGAGCCTCTCGAAGATCCAGAAGCAACGGAAGAACCCCAAAAGATGAGTAGCTAACTCGAAAACTCAGTTTTTCAGCAGCCTTCTAGTGTGCTGTCCCATAATTAACTTGTAATAGAAATGGCGACCTGGTAGCCTGGGATATGTCTCTCCGGCGGCCGAAACCAACCCTGAAGCTGAGCGCGGAGGAGCAGGAGACGCTGACCGGATTTGCGTCTTCCCGCAGCCTTCCGCATGCGCTGGTATCGCGAGCCAGAGTCGTGCTCTGGTCCGTCGAAGGGATCTCCAACGCGGAGATCGCCGAGCGGCTGAACTGGTCGAAGGCGACGGTGGGCAATGGCGCCAGCGCTTTATCGACGATCGGGTGCAGGGACTCTATGACGAACTGCGTCCCGGCCGCCCGCGCACCGTTTCCGATGAACAGGTGGCTGTGTTGCTGCGGCGCACGCTGAAGAGCCAGCCTCCGGCAGGCACCCACTGGAGCGTCCGCCAGGCGGCGGACGCCAACCAGCTGTCGAAGTCCTCCGTGCATCGGGTGTTTCGCACCTTTGCTGTGCAGCCTCATCGCAGCAAGAGCTTCAAACTGTCCACCGATCCATTCTTCATCGAAAAGGTGCGCGATATCGTCGGGCTTTATCTGAATCCTCCGGATCATGCCATCGTGCTGGCGGTCGATGAGAAGTCGCAGATTCAGGCGCTCAGCCGCACCCAGCCGGTGCTGCCCATGGGACTGGGTTATGTGGAAGGAGTCACTCACGACTATGTTCGCCATGGAACCACCACCCTGTTCGCAGCACTCGATATTGCCACCGGCACCGTCCTCACCGACTGCAAACCCCTTCACCGCCATCAGGAGTTTCTCAGCTTTCTGAAGCGGATCGATACCGCCGTTCCCGCTCAGCTGGATGTGCATCTGATCGTGGATAACTACGCCACCCACAAACACGCCACCGTGCGTACCTGGCTGGGAGAGCGGCCTCGCTTCCATATCCACTGCACCCCGACTTATTCCTCGTGGCTCAATCAGGTCGAACGCTGGTTCGGACTCATCACTCAGCAGGCCATTCGCCGCGGCAGCTTTCGCAGCGTCCGCCAACTGGTGGCCCGCATCAACCAGTTCGTTCAGCACTACAACCGTAACTGCCGCCCCTTCACCTGGACCGCTACTGCCGATTCCATCCTCGAGAAACTCGCCCGACTTTGTTCACGTATTTCGGGGACAGCACACTAGATGAGGAGATCGATCAGGAGACCTATCGCCGGAGGGCTGAGGTGCTTCGGCGTGAAATAGCGGACACTGAGCGGGAATTGAGAAGCACGGAGGCGGGATTTCTCGATCTGGAGGGCGTTCTCGCATTCGCTAGGAAGATCGTCACCAGCCCGGCGAGGCTTTGGATGGAGTCCTCCCTCAATCAACGCCAGAGGCTCCAGAAGGCTTTTTTCCCAGACGGTCTCGTCTACGGAAAATGTGGATTTGGAATCGCGCCAATATCCTCGTTTTCAGCCTTTTGGGTGGGTTTGTTGACTGCGAATCTCGTTTGGCGTCCCCGACGGAATTGAACCCGTGTTATCGCCGTGAAATCCGCGTCGCTGCCAGAATCCTACCGCTAGCTCTCGCGTTTTCGAGGCAGTCGAAAGCAATTGTTTAGTGCTCTCGTTGCGCTGGATTGCTCCCAGATTGCAGACAATCCACTCGCGCCGCGGAGTCGACCTTAGGGAAACTCGTTCTGACAAGTTCGGGAGCCAGCCTCAAAACCGCAACCCACTCGCACTAGAAGTTGAATTTGCCGACCAATTGCACCAGTCGAGGTGAAGCCGCGCTCACAATATCGCGGAAATGGACGGTATCGTCCACCTGCCCGTCCACTGAAGCGGGCCCGTAGAACTGCTCATGATTGAAGGCGTTGAACGCCTCAACCCGAAACTCGAGAGACTTGCTCCCCGAATGTCTTGTCCCAGAGGTCCAATTTTGATCCCCACTTAGTACGACTATGTGTGCGGGCGAGCGACATCTGTATCTCGCTCGTGGCGAGAAGTTGCGATCTTCGGATGGGCTGGCAGCGTTGATATCAACTCGTTCAACGGGTGTCAATCCGGCAAACGATTATTTTCGGTGCAGGGATGCCGGCGAAATTGAGCAACCGACACCAGCCACTCGTCACTCACTTCTGACCGCTGTTCCTGATGCTTTGCTTGTGGCTCGCCGCCGTTCTCTTCTGCCGCCCTGTCGCTGGCCACCGCTCTCAGTGTTTGCCGCCACCAACGTGACCACGGCCATCACGGACTTCGTTTCCTTTGAAATGGGCAACCTTGCCGACGGGTTTGTCTGGTTCCGGTTTGTCGCCCCGGTTCGGCGTGGGACCTTGGTATCCATGATCGGGGTGCAGACGGTTATTGACGTGGCCGTGGAAGTTCGCAGGACCGTGGAACCATGGGCCGGCTCCGATGAAGACGCCCCCGGTAAACCACTCCGGACCATAGTAACCGTAGGGTGCGCAAGCATAGGGGGCAGTGTCGTAATACCCGTAGGGGCAGTCGGGGGCAACCCCGATGTTAACGCTGACCTGAGCCGCTACCTTGGGAGCGGTCGCCGTGAAGCAGATTCCGGCAACAGCAGCCAGAACAAAACCCTTGAATCTGTTCATCTCATTCTCCTTGCTATCGTCAGGGTGAATCGTTTGCCTCACCCGGCGTGACTCAAGATAAGAATGGCTCGGCATCATCCTGATCCGAACCGCGATGGAACGCATACGGTCTATGCGCTCCATTATTATACTCTGCACGGCAAAATGATTGGGGAAACAAGCGTTCGACCCACTTCATGCGGTCGCGGGGGAAGGGAAACAGTCCTCCTCCGCTCTCCTGCGATGCGGGGCCGGCCGCCACACTTCCAGCATAGCGAGTCTCGCTTCGTATCCTTTCCGGCGATACCGAGGGAGAGGGTCATGTCACCAACGTCGATGAACGACTCGCCCTGATTCGCCAGTTGAGAGCGCAAGCTGCCAGCCTGCGGGCGATGGGCCAACATTCGGCACTCGCAGGGAAGAGAGCGGCCTTGCCGGATTCTTTTTCCTGGGACAACAATGGTTTGAGACGACTTCCTGTTTATGGTGGGAGCCCGCGATGCTTTCGATGCCACAAAACGCCGCCTTGATCGTCATTGACGTTCAAAAGGGCTTTGACGACCCGCAATGGGGCCCTCGCAACAACCCCGATGCCGAAAAGATAATTGCGACCTTACTGTCCACATGGCGCGAGACCGCACGGCCCGTATTCCACGTCCAGCATTTGTCCGATTCCGACAGTTCGCCGCTGCATCCTCGAAACGCGGGCTGCGAAATCAAGGACAATGTGCGACCTCTCGAAACCGAACGGATCTTTCTAAAGCGAGTGAATAGCGCCTTCATCGGGACACAGTTGGAGAACGCTCTGCGTCAACTGGGCATAGGAACCCTTGTTATGGTTGGACTGACTACTCCGCACTGTGTCTCTACTTCGGTCAGGATGGCTGGGAATCTGGGCTTTGAGGTTTATCTGGCAAACGACGCGACCGCTGCGTTCGAGATAACCGGACCGGACGGAAAGCGGTACTCAGCCGAAGAAGTTCACAGCGTGTCGCTCGCAACTTTGCACGGGGAATTTGCGACGGTCGTTGATTCCAGGGCTCTGCTCGACTCTGTTCGACACCTGTGATTCCGGGCAAGGCTGCATTGTCGCCTTCCGGCTCCATCAGCGAGGCCCGTCCTTAGTGAGCGCAGCAGCGCCGAGTATCTCCCTGAGAGCACGCAAAGAGCTTTTGGAAGGAGAGCGGCCGAACCTCGGATTGGATTCGGCCGCCGCCCTGGGACAAAGTGCAGCAACTGCATCGCAGCATCATCAAGGGAGTTCAGGGGATTCATTCACGCTGCAACGGCATCGATGAAGTGCACCTGCCCCGCCACCAGTTCCGTGGTGGTATGCAGGTTGTTGTCCCGATCGGTCCATTCCCGTGTTCTGAACCGGCCTTCGACCGAAACCCGAGCGCCCTGCCGCAGTTGCTGGCTCACGGCCTGTGCGATTTGATCCCAGGCGACGACGCGCTGCCAGAGAGTGCGTTTGGCCCAGTTGCCGGATTCGTCCCGGTAGGGCTCGACTGTTGCAAGCGAGAAGGTCGCGAGGGACTTACCGGTGGGCGTCTGTTTAACTTAAGTAGCGTCCGATGCGTCCCGACACGCGGACACCCGCGTGTTGCTGAGCAGGCAACACGGTTCGGTTCGGGGTGCTGTTCCGGAAGCAGGGTTCGGGTGCGGGCTGGATCGGGGCCGTACGATTCTGGGGCGCGGTGGTCTGGCGGTTGGCGCTTACCTGCGGCGCTTTGCCGGTGCGCTGCGGCTGAGTCACATTGCGAACTTCCTGGGGGAACATTGTCTGCTGGACCATGACGGCTTCTCCGATCGACTTATCATCGAGGGTGGGGATGTCAGCGTTGCCGCTGATAACCTCAATGCGCGGAGAAACGGGCAATCTTGCCATGCCGCGGGGAAAAATGAGTGCTGCCGATCAATGGCGAACAGCGCCGGATCGGTTTGCACGCTGATGCCCGTCGTCCGGTCTGAGGAAAGCGGGTGTGCCGGCCGCCCAGCTCCTGCCTACAGCAGGATTCCTGGAAGTGGCAACGGGCAATTTGGCTGACGTCCAGGGCCCCGCAGATCATCGGCTGTCGGCAGAACCCTGGTATGTGGTAGCCGGCAACGCGCTGGATGACAGGTCCGAAAGAGCAAAACTGCCTGATTGACGTTCACGTCCGGAACTCTGACCGGATGATTGGTCGCAACGCCGCGTCCTCATCCTCCGCGAGGACTTCCCTGACATCGGTGTTGCCTTACCGCATTCGGCGCAGGTGAAGGAGCAGCGCACGTCGAAACCCGCCATCGTCGACTCTGTTTCGCAGAGCGTTTCAACCTTCATACTTTGAAGGTCCACATCACATTCGATCCCTGCCTCGGACCAGTCCTGTCAACGAGTTCAACGCGGTTCTCCTCTCTGAACAGATCCGTGTCGATGGCATCGCAAACAGCCGGGTACCTGTTGACGAGACCAAGGCCCTGATGAATCTCGCCCGACGAGAATGAGACAGTCTTCAGCTTCGCCTTCCTCGCCAGGTAGACATAGTTCACCGCCGCAAAATTCCGGGTGCGATCGGCCAGATTCATCGGGGCAATTCTAGATCGTTTTGGATTCCTGATTCATTAACACGCTTTGCGTTCGCGACGAGGAGAAGGGGGCTACACTCAGTCAGGAGATTTGCTCTATGGAGAACGATGACCTTTTGGGGTTGATCCTGTCACTCTTCACGGTGGTCGTGGTCGCATGGATCATTGCCAGGGCATTTGACATGATTGAGTTCAGCTTCGACCAGAACACCGGGCGCTTCGATTTCAAGGCGAAGAAGGATCGTGATCTCGACGGGGGAGCGCCACCGCTTATTCTTTCCGGGAACTGATCGCGCGCGAGTTCTGGAATACCAGCTCCTTCTGATGGATTCGGTCTTTCTTTGTCAGGCTGTGGGATCCACAATTGGCCTGAATCCTCGCTCAGAAAGTACAGCGATCTGGAATGAAGATCACGCTGTGCGGGCGATGGATTTGAAACGGCGGCCGCCGGATTTCGGCTGGACAGCCAGTTCGCGCGACGGCGGCCTTTGGTCTCTTTTTCCGGATCAGCCTGTGATCGAGAGCCTTGTGCACGTGGTCGATATGCACTGTGGTCTTCACCGGCCCATTCGCGGAGCATACGGTGTCTTGCGACTAAGAAGCGAGAAATGCAAATCTCGCTGACAGGGTCGCGGACAGGCTGCGCGCCAATGCCGGCGTGATGCTCGGTTCGGTCGGCCTGATGGAAATCTCGAATCGGACTGCGTGACGAAGATCTACTATTAGGCGTGCGCCGGTTCGTGTATCAATACAACGAAAATGAGCGATCGCAGGAGATCGAGGAGGATCCGACTGGCAGAATGGAGGCGCCGACCGTCGGAAGCATTGTCAATCGTCATGGCAGAGAGTGGAAAGTGGTCCGCGTCATTGCGCCGGTCTCTTCGCGCGGCACCGTTCCGGTTGTGCGCGTGTTCCTGAGTGATAACGTCAGGGGACGATCCTTCTTCCTGAAGCGCGCGATACCGTGATAAGAACAATGCTCAGACGAAGTTCTACCCAGGCTCCCGCACCGCATGCCGACCAGAAACGCGGACACAATCGATGCAGATCTGCTTGCATTCATCAGGCCCTAAGCTTCTTTGAGGGGTGAGGATTTCAAACGACCCGCATGCGACGGCGAAACGATGTCGCGCTCGGCGAGGAACGGCCGTCTAGAGACTGTCTCAGCTCGCCGGTGGCCCGTCCGAATCCTGAATGATGCCTGACAGGGCTTCCCTGAGGACGTTGGGGTCGTCGTCCTTGGACACGATTTGCCGGACGCCGAAGTAGCGGCAAATCTCAAGTTGAGTATCGCGCGCAATAGTCCAGACGATGACAGGGATTTCCCTCAGTCGAGGTCGGCTGTGCCAGTACCGGAGGAGTTCGAAGCCGCTTTCGTATCCGAGAGCCAGGTCGATGAGCATCGCGTCGGGAAGCGGGACGTTTCTGTTCGTGGCCTTCTCGAGGTAAGCCTTCGCTTCGCTCGCGGTTCGGATCACCTCCAGTTCGGGAAATCCCGCGCGTCGGGCTGTGTCGGCCGCTAATCGCAGATCGGCAGGATCGTCTTCAAGTACAAGCAGGAGGGCATAGTCGAACGCAGCGAGTGGCGTCAGTTTACAGCCGCAGAGCGATTCTCGTTTACTTCCATTTCGCCATGGACATACTCCCGGCAGGTCAGGAATGTGCTTACAGCGCGTTGCTAAAGTAATGGGCGGCAGGAGTTCATACAACACGCTCTCCGGTCGAGAGGCCACAGAAAAAACCGCTTTCGCTTTTGGCCTTAACGTTCCTTTCCCTCGCAGTTCTGGCTCTTTCTCCTGCACCCCGAGTCTATGTTCGGGGCGATATCGGAGCCTCGTTCGTGATGCTGATCGCGGTCCTCTGTTCTTGAGGCCCCTGTGGGGAATGATTTTAATACCGGGCGAGACAAGTGCTTGTTGAGCGCGAGACCGTCCACTGCCTCCGCGAAGCGGTTGCCAACAGGCAGCTGAAGCAGCCTTTCCGTGCCGCAGATGTGAACAATGCCCGACATCTCCTTCGCGGGCACATTCCTGCCCAAACACAGAGTCGGGAATCCGGACGGGAATAGAGAGTTGTTCATGCAAATCCGGAGGGATTGTATCGCCTGACGTGACGGCAGGCCGGGTACGGTTTGTGAAGCCACACACGGAGAAATGCGGCGTGGGGAAGTCAGTATGGCGCAAAAGCCCTTGTTACGCCGGCCTGCGCGGATATCTGCGATGCTCTGCGTGGTTCGATCGGTGAAGACTGTACGGCACGAAGGGATTTCTGCCCTCCATCAGCGTGGACGCCACGTACCCGGCCAGGACTATGCCTGACAGCACAAGCCAGACGACAACAACCGGCTTCCAGGGAACGAGAATCAACATGACGCAACCTCCGGGAGGGAAGGCCCCCGGGCAGATTGCGAATGAGAGGCGCGGAATTGGCCATTCAAGGAAACACCGCCGAATGCTTCCTGAGCTTTTTTCGGCCGCGACTGAGGGTTCGATGTCCCGAGCTTCGCCCATGGGCCGACCTGGGCGGTGCACGTCCAAACTTTCGCCCAGGGGGGCTTCCATAATCCTCGCGAGCGCAGGCCCCGGCGGTCGGCGCATTCGCCTGAGATGCTGCCGGAGATCCTGCATCGCGTCGGGAGAGACCTCCCCGATTATCGCCATGTGCAGAGCTCTCTACGGTGGTGGCAAATGGCCGCTTGCAGGTGGCTGGTGGAGTGAAAGCGCCGCCGGGCATCACAGCAAAGCGTGCGGAACAGTCTGCAGGGCTATTCGGTCGGATGCATGGTGCGAAAACGCTTCGGTCGTCTCAGGCAACGTGTCGACATCGTCCCTGGGGAACCCCACTTGAGCTGTCAGCCTATCCCGTGTCCGGGATCTCGACCCATCCGGGGGAGACGGGCCTCTTCGCAGCCCACATTCACCTTCCCCGGCTCAGGGTTCAAGCCCGAACAACGCCGTGCCGCACAGGAAAAATGCGGCGGGCGACACCAGTTCAGCGATGCTCAGCCCAGGTGCATGAGACCTGCACACTTGAGACGACTCGATGGGGGAACCCAGTTCGTCACTGGTGAGTCACAGCGCATTTCTGCAAAATGCAGGTTTGAGTTTGTTCTGAGCCCCGCCCACAGAACGTTACCCACTTTGCTGTGTGCCCCAAGCTACTGGGGATAGCATAGAGTCAACACAAGATATTGCGATAGTTACTCGGTATCGTCTTATGAAGTTAGATTCTGCCACCAGTAAGTGTCAGCTGCATGCCGGTGGTGCTGTGGAAAACTTCGGAGGTGACTCTCAATACATCTGAATTCGTCCACAGATGGCGCGGCTGTACTCTGCCCGAGCGCAGTGCGTCTCAGTCCCATTTCCTCGATTTGTGCGAGATGCTCGGAGAGAAACATCCTGTCGCAGCCGACTCCATCGGGGAGAGATTCACTTTCGAGAAATACGTCGGGAAAGCACGCGGCGGCAAAGGTTATGCAGATGTATGGAAGCGCGATTACTTTGCCTGGGAGTACAAGGGCAGGCACAAGGATCTGAAGAAGGCCTACAGCCAGCTCAACGACTACCGGGAAGAACTTGGCAATCCACCGCTTCTGGTCGTCCGTGACATGGATCGCTTTCAAATTCACACTAACTTCACGTCAACCTATAAGCGGGTTTATGAATTCACGCTGGACGACCTGAACAGAAATGAGGTTACCGCTGCGTGCCCTCTGCCGCCACTCGAAGTTCTGCGCGCCCTGTTTGACGATTACAACGTCCTGCGTCCTGAACGCACCGACGCTCAGGTCACCCGGGAAGCTGCCCGCCTCTTCAGCCGTCTGGCCGAGCGGCTCGAACTCGAAGACCGTAATCTGGGCGCTTCCCGCGAGCAGGTTGCGCACTTTTTGATGCGCATTCTCTTCTGCCTCTTTGCCGATTCCATCGGCCTACTGCCCGGTCATCTCTTCCGGCGCCTCGTCCAGGAGGACCGCTCGAGCCCCAAAAGATTCCTTCGCAAGCTTACGATCCTGTTCGAAGCTATGAGCCAACCGGAGGGCATCTTCGGTGAGCACTCCATCAAGCATTTTAACGGGGGTCTCTTTGACACCGCCTCAATCCTTGCTCTTGATCATGGTGACCTCGGCATCCTCTACGAAGTCTCAAGGAACTATGACTGGTCGCGCATAGCCCCGGCCATTTTCGGTACTTTGTTCGAACGCTCCCTCGATCCTGGGCGCCGCTCACTCGTCGGGGCACACTACACGTCCCAGGAGGACATCCTCCTGCTTATCGAGCCGTTACTGATGCGTCCATTGCGGCAGCGATGGGACGACTATAAACGACGTATCCTTGAGGAATCCGAGATCGCGCGGGTTGAGAGAGTTTCCCGCGGTTCTGGCAGGGCTCGCACTCGAATCGAGCGAAAGTCCGAGAAACTTCTTTATCAGTGGATTGACGAACTTACATCCATCCGCATACTCGATCCGGCTTGCGGATCAGGGAACTTTCTCTACGTCGCTTTGCGCCGCATCCTTGACCTCTGGCTTGAGGCCACTCGCTTCGCTGTTGATCAGGGGATCTCGCTTGTTCTTCCCAAAATGGTCTCGCCTACGCAGCTTTATGGAATCGAAACCGAGTTTTACGCTCACGAACTCGCCTCGGTCGTCGTCTGGATCGGCTTCCTTCAATGGAAACACGAGCATGGTGTTCACGATGATCGCGAGCCCATCCTCCAGAAACTAAGCAATATCGATCACGGGGATGCCATTATGCGTTACGACGCAGATGGCAAGCCCTATGAGCCGGTATGGCCGAAAGTCGATTTCATCATTGGCAACCCGCCTTTTCTGGGCGGGAAACTTCTTCGCCGGAAACTCGGCGATAAATATGTCAGCGACCTCTTCTCGCTGTATGCGGGCAGAGTTAAAGCTGAATCGGACCTGGTTGTCTATTGGTTTGAAAAGGCGCGGCACGAGGTCGAAACGTCACCATCCATTCGCGCGGGTTTGCTGGCAACCCAGTCGATTCGTGGAGGAGCCAATCGTAAGGTGCTGGACCGGATTCAGGAGACTGCTCCGATCTTCTGGGCCTGGAGTGATCGCAACTGGATGCTGGAAGGAGCAGCCGTCCACGTATCGATGATCGGTTTCGGCCTGCGCTGCGAAGAAGATCTCACTCTGAACGACCAGAAGGTTACCGAAATTAACCCGGACCTGACGAGCGGAATAGACGTCACAAGGGCGCAACGATTGGATGAGAACCGAGAAATCTGCAGGGTCGACCCCGGCAATCCCGCTGCAGGTCCCCTGATCGCAGGCCGCACGCCGTGTCGAGCGGAACGAGTCGCCGTATCCGGATGGAAAACGCTCGCCGGACCCATCCGTCCCAGGCGGTTTGTGCGACGCGCGCCACCCAACCGGCTCGAGGCGAAACCCGGGACACGCACCGCCCGCCGGCATCGGCGGCTGGCGAGTCCGGGGCCGTTAAAACCCGCCAGCATTGCCGATGGTGTCGGGTATCTTGGACCGGGAAAGGTCAGCGAGCCTGATCGAGGCTGTCAATAGCTGGCGCAGAAGGGCGAACTCGTTTACCAGGGCAGCACATGGTCGCTCGACCACCAGTGGTGGTACTCGACGCGCAGAACGCCGGTCCTGACGGCCGGGTCATCATCCAGCAGTTTCTGCGCCGCTTCGAGGCATCGCGCGGAAGATGATCAGGCCCTGCAGATCGTCGGGCGCCCGGCCAACAGCACGGTGTATTACATGCTCTTAGCGCTGGGCTGGCCGGCCCTGATCACCATCCTGAATATCCTCGGTTTGAAGCTCGGGAAGTGGCTGGATAACTTCTGCGCCATGGGTGCGTGGATTCCGGGCGCCGTGCTGCTGGCGCTGGCGGCCACCTTCGCCCGCCACTTTGGATCGGCGACCCGTTTCTCGGCGGCCCAGTTCGTTCCCCACGCCGACCTCAGGAACGTCATCTTCTGGTCGACCATCTTCTTCGCCTTCGGAGGCGACGATGGGGTGGAAGCCTTTTCCCTTTCGGGCTGTCATCGAAACGCGAAAGTAACACGGACACAGCCCTCAACCATAAGATCCAAGCCTCGAAGTTTTCGTTTCTTTGAGTTCAGATTGGACTAACCACAGTTCCTGAAATGCAAATTGCTTTAGCGGCGATTGTTAATTTATAAAAGCGCACTAGCAAATGGCCCGGGCGACCAAATCGAATGTTCGGGGAATTGGCGCTAATTTCTGGTGAACTTGTCGCGGGCATGGCAATGGCATAGTGGGTCGGCGCCACTTTTCGGAGGATGGGTATTGAAAAATAAAATCATCCTGAGGCTACTGAATATTTCTTTTTTCAGGTCGGTCTGGGGACAGATTCCTGATACTGGAGCCGTGACGATTCGCGTCGCGGATCCCGGTATTGCCGTGATAGCCGGTTGGTTTATAACCGCGGACAACGCAGGCGGACTTTCGGGCACGGAAGACACCGGAGCGGATGTCGTCTGCACTTTCGCACATTTGCCAGGAACAGACATCGATCCTCGTGCGCCTCAATCACAATTTGTTGCGACTTCTGGCCACCAGCTGCCGGGCAGCGCACTGAAACAGGAGGAACCATGGGTGTAAGAAGCATGCGCGTCAAGATTGAGACGGAGCTGATTCTGGCGATTTGCCTGGGGTTTATCTCTTTCTTCTACGTTTCACCGCTTAGCGCACAAACAGCCACCAGCGGTGCGCTCATTGTAACAGTTTACGATCCTACCGGCGCGCTGATACCCGGAGCGACCGTGACGGTGACGAACGCCGCAGCTCTGACCCGCACGGAAGTCACCAACTCCAGCGGGGCCTGCACGTTCGCCCTGCTGCCGGTGGACGACTACAGAGTATCAATCTCGGCGAAAGGTTTCAAAACGGTCGAAGTTCCATCCGTAAGTGTAACTGTCGCTGAAACGGCCACTCTGAATCAGCACCTCCAAGTTGGCAATCAGACACAGACGGTGGAAGTTACAACGGCGACCCAGGCGCTGCAGACACAGTCTTCAACATTGGGAACGACGGTGACATCAAACAGCATCAACTCCCTGCCTCTTCCCACGCGCAATTTTACCCAGATTTTGTCCTTATCTCCCGGGGCTACCGCCGATGTGTTCAATGCCACGACTGTGGGTCGTGGTTCCGAGGACTCGACCGTCAATGGAGCTGGCCAGATCAGCAATGACGTTCAACTTGACGGGGTTTCGGTCTGGAGTTTACCCAATGGGCAAGCGAATAATGTGGAAGGATTTTACGGAGATATTCCTGTCCCGAGTCCTGATGCGGTCCAGGAGTTCATAGTTCAGACCACCGGGTATGATGCCGGCTACGGTCGTCACTCTGGAGCAAGCGTCAATTTGGTCACCAAGGACGGCACCAACGAATTTCACGGAACTCTGTTTGAGTCTGTTCGTAACAATGACCTGGACGCCAACGGATTCTTCCAGAACAGCGTCGGCCAGCCACGAGGCGCACTGAAGCAGAATCAGTTTGGCGGCACCGCCGGCAGATCTATCCTCAGGGACAAGCTCTTTTTGTTCCTTTCTTATCAGGGCACCCGCCAGGTAAACGGAGTTGCTGCGCAAGGGTTTCAAACTCCGAGCCTGCCCGAACAGCTCACGAACGACAGAACTGCGGCTACTCTGGGCGCCGAGTTCTGCGCGGCAAACAACCCGCCAGGAAGCCCGGGAGCCAGATACGCCACTACGTTTGGGGGCGGTGAGCAGGTGGCCTGCGACGGTTCGAACATTAACCCTGTAGCTTTAGCTCTTCTGAATGCAAAGGTAAACGGTAAGAACCTGATTCCAACGCCCCAGACGATCCTGAATGCAGGAACTGCGAGCGCAGTCGGTTCAGCTTCCCTGAGCGTACCCGCCACGTTTAATTCTGATCAGGGCATCGGGAACCTCAGCTATGCGATCACGTCCAGGCAGACGTTCGAGGGGAAATTCTTCTACGACGATGGTAATTTCCTTAGATCTTTCAATACCAGTCCGTGCGTTCTCGGCTGTGGCGCAACGAATGCAACTGGAAATCTGTTAATCATCGCGAGGCTGACATCAGTGCTTACGAACAATTTAGTGAACGAGGGGCACTTTGCCTCGTATTATCAGCGGGCTTCTCTGGCAAGCCTCGATCCGGAATCGACCACCGATTTGGGAATCCAGGGTATAGCCGCCAACGGCGCCAACGGCACGCCCTGGTATACTATCGGACCCGTTATAACGGTTACCGGCCTGTTCGTCCAGGGAGGATCAGCCGTGGACGGAGTCAAGGCCCCGCAGCACAATTTCGATTATGAAGATCAGCTGTCGTGGACGCACGGACGCATGAATGTTCGCGCCGGCTTTGAGGTGGCGCGCCTCAGATGGGACGAGCATTACTTCGCTGCGAATCGCGGCTCGCTCACGTTCCAGACTTTCGCAGACTTCCTTCTCGGAGAAAGCGCCGCACAAAACGGCAGCATCTATAGTAACGTGTATAGCTCTTCAGGGAGCGAAACAGCTGTGGGTGGAACATACAACAAATATCGAGCGAACGATGACAACGCCTACCTTCAGGACGATATAAGAGTTAATCATGCACTAACACTGAACCTTGGACTCCGTTGGGAATATGATGGGGATGTCTATGATGCACTGGGCGAGCTGGGTACCCCATGGTACAGCCTTATGAATCTTGCCCCCATGCCACCCATCACGGGCACTCTTCTTGGCTTTACGATGCCAAGCAACTACCCCGGCGTTCTGCCCGCGGGCGTATACCGCAGGCCCTACGGAGGGCCCAGTCAAGTGAACCCCAAAGACGACTTTGGCCCACGGGCTGGCCTCGCCTGGCAACCAATCAAAGGCGGGCATCTGGTCGTCAGGGCCGGTGGTGGTGTTTTTTATGACCAAAAACAGGGTGATCCCGCAGGCCATGATGTCACCAACGACCCTCCCTTAACCGCGCCTCAGGGATTTACGGGAATTGCGAATACTGCGGCAACCTTCCAGGTTCCATGGACAGCAAACAGGAATCTGGCCCTGGGTTTCCTCAACTCGGAGCGGACGCCCACCTCGGCGCTAACCGAGGGCGGCCAGGATCAGTTTCTAACTGTACCAATGACCGGAAGCTGGAACCTGAATGTGCAATATGAGTTCAAAAAGACGTGGGTCAGTCAAGTCGCATTTGTCGGGGCGCGGGCTATACATCTCTCGGGAACCCGGTATCTGAATATGCCACAATTGGCAACTGCGACCACTCCTCTAAACTGCGGTCTCCCTATTATTCCAGCCATTGCGTCCACTCAGAACTCTCAAGGTTGCATCGTTACCAACACGGCGGCGAATGCAACCTACCGAGTCCCTATTGTCGGTTACGCGGCTGGCGGCTTTCAGGATTTTGGAAGCTTTGGAGACATGAAGTACGACGCACTGGAAGCGTCAATCAAAAAGAACATGTCTCATGGATTGCAGCTGCAGGCTTCCTATACTTATGATCGGACGGATACCGATGGCGCAGGCGTAGACCTCCATGCTTCAGGATTCTCGTTCAACTCGAATGACCCCACTAACCTGCGTCAGGAGTGGGGGAGGTCCGATTATGATCGACCGCAGCGGCTCTCGGTAGCTTACGTCTATTACCTTCCCGGCTACGGCAAGGGCGCGGAGGGGGCGGCGCTCTCCGGCTGGAACATTTCTGGAATTACGACCGCGCAGAGCGGAGAACCCATGACGCTAACCGATCCGAAGCTCGGGGCGGCATATGGAAGTGCCGCAACGGCGCGAGCCGAGCTTTGCCCTGGCATGACGGTGGCTAACATCATAAACCCTGGCCGAATCAGATCTAAGCTGAGTAATTACTTCAACACTTCCTCGGTTGCCGACACTGCCGTAACAGGCACGGCTACCGGCCAGCTCACCTGCCCAGAACCTGTTGTCGGGGCATTCGCCTCGCCTGGAGCGGGTCTTCCAGCGTCGCCTGGCGCAAGCGGCTACGGCAATTTAGGTCGCGCTGACTTGCTTGGCCCCGGGCAATTCAACTGGGATTTCGCTACTACGAAAATCACCCCGCTTGCGAGGCTTCAGGAAGGCGGAAGTTTGGAGTTCCGCGCGGAATTCTTCAATATCTTCAACCATCCGCAATTTAGCCAGCCGGGTCTAGCTGTAAACTCTGGGAGCTTTGGCGTTATCAGCAGCACGACAGTTGCTGCGCGTGTAATACAGTTCGGCTTGAAGTATGCTTTTTAGATAAGGATGGGTTGGGCACTTGGTCTTTTCATTCAGCAGAAACACTGGAGGGAAAGTCTTCTGCCGAAAGGAGTCCTGATCGTTCTGCCGGGCGGGAGTGTGACTCAGTATGCTTGGAAGGCGGCAAGAGACGGGGAACCTAATTAATTCAGCGTATGGAAAGTCTGGAGTCCAGCTTGTCGAAACTCTCCGCCGTTGACTCTGCGTACAGGAAAGTGACCTGGAGACTCAGCTCATTGCTGTTCTTAGGCTATGTACTCAACTATCTGGATCGAACAAATATCGGTTTCGCTCAGCTGCAGATGGAGAATGACCTGCGATTCAGCGCGGCGGCCTATGGTCTGGGTGCCGGTTTGTTTTTTGTTAGTTATGTACTGTTCTCAGTCCCAAGCAATCTTCTTCTGAGCAGGACCGGGGCACGAAGGACGATTTTTGGCTGTCTGTTTACATGGGGATTGATTTCGTCGGCCACGATGCTCATTCGCACTCCTATGGAGTTTTACATCGCTCGGTTTCTGCTGGGCGTGGCCGAAGCAGGTTTTTACCCAGGAGCTGTTTTTTACATTACCACCTGGTATCCTTCCGACCGGCGCGCTGGTGTGTTTGGAATCTTCACGTCGGCGGCAGTGGTCGCTGGAGTCGTTGCCGGCGTTGTGTCTGGCGCACTCATGACCTATCTGAACGGATATTGCGGCCTGCGGGGTTGGCAGTGGTTGTTTTTAATTGAGGGACTTCCGAGTATTGCCTTGGGGATTGTTGTTTATTTCTCTTTGCACGATGTGCCGAAGACGGCAAAATGGCTATCTGACGCTGAGAAGGAAATCATAGTCGACGCGCTGAAGAAAGACGAGGTTGCCTCTACGGGCGACCAGACATTAGCAGAGTCGCTAAAAAACTGGAGGATCTACCTTCTGGGGTTTATCTATTTCGTGGTTCTTTTTCAGACATATGCGCTGGCATTCTGGCAACCGTCAATAATCAGAGGGTTTGGAGTGCCCAGCCTGGTGACAATCGGACTGTACTCGACGATTCCTCCGTTTGTCGCGATCTTTGCGAAGCTTTGGGTTGGGTATGACTCCGATGCCAGGAGGGAATTGCGGTGGCATTTTGTCATCCCCGCATTCGCCAGTGCAATCGGCTTGTTCCTGACTCCATTGTTCCCGCATAGTCCGATTTTGGGGATTATGTGCCTTGCGCTGGCCACTGCAGGTGTACATGGGTGTGTCCCGGTCTTTTGGTCCATACCGGGAATGTTCCTGACGGGAACAGCAGCCGCAGCGAGCATTGCGTTGATCAGCGCGATGGGCAACGTTGCAGGTTTCGCTGGTCCCTCCTTGCTTGGCGTGATTAAGTCGGCCACGGGTGGATTCGCTCTGAGCCTGTACATTATGGGCGGGCTCATAGCGCTTGGTGGAGTGTTAATGCTCGGCGTGGTATCGAAAACAAAGCAGGCTGCCTATCAGACCTTGAATGGGGCTTGTGAAAAGTAAGAGTGAAGTGTGACGAGCATGGGAACTGAATCTCCGATGGTAACACGACCACCCTGATATCAACGAAGAAGGAGTGTGCACCATGTCTCAGAATTGCCTGGATGCCGAATTCCGTGAGCTACCACTGAGTCTCGCGGCGATGCTGGAACCGATGTCTCGGAGCTTGTGGGCGCAGCGTGCGGGAGAAGGCCCCGGAGGGAATTCCTGTGTCTCGGAGTAGTTCGACGACAACAGTTGTGACACGAGAAGATGTAGGCCACTTGTGGCCGGAATTGGCATGGATCCAGTCGGTCGATTTACGAGAGAAAGTTGCCGGCACCTGGGAGCGGGCTTTCGCGTTGAGTCCGCTGAAAGTCGCCGATCTCAAGAGGATCCCATTCACGCTGACAGTGCCGAACTGTCCCACAACTTTCATGGATCACAAGCGCTGCGTCGTGCACATTGCACGACGTTCGGCCGAAGCGATGTGCGAATACATGGGCCATACTCTCCGAGTCGATCTCGACACGGTGATTGCCGGCGCCATCCTGGCCGACGTGGGCAAATTGCTGGAGTACGAGATGAAGGATGGCGAGCCTGTACAGAGTGTTCGGGGCGAGATGCTTCGCCACCCCTTCACCGGGGTAGCTGTGGCTATGGAGTGCGGCGTGCCCGATGCGGTATGTCACATCATTGCAGCGCATGGCGGGGAAGGAGACATGGTGAAGCGCACCACCGAGGCTTTGATCGTGCACCACGCGGATTTCATGGCGTATTTACCCTTCAAAAATCCGGTGAACTTGAAACTGTCGGCTGAGCAGCGGCGCGCCAGATCCCGCCGCGTGGCAGCCCGATCGCAACTGCAGGTGTGACGTATGCCAGGCGATAGATCGTCGCTGCCCTCGGACAGAAATTCAACTTCCATTTGGATTGGCGGATCGTTATGACGGAAAAGAGCGGTGAAGCAACTGAACAGTCCATCACGGCTGAAGTCTCCCGTTGGGCTGCTGGACTAAGGTTCACTGATCTTTCCCACGATGCTGTGTACCAGGCGAAAAGGTTTTTATTAGATGCGATCGGTTGTGCATTGGGCGGGTACCGGCAACATGAAGTTGCTGTGGCGCTCAAGGTGCTTGATGAGGTGGCCTGTCCCGGTCCGGCGACAGTGATTGGCTCCGGCAGGAAACTCGATGCGGTTCATGCGGCGTTTGCCAATGCCCTGATGATCCGCTGCATGGATTACAACGATATCTACTGGAAACAGGATCCTGCGCACCCAACAGATATCTTTCCGGCAGCAATCGCCTGTGCCGAGAGGGCCAGGGCTGACGGTAAGGAACTGATCGTCGGTCTGGTCCTGGGCCACGAATTCGAGATGCGTTGGTGCGAGGCAGCCTTTCCGGGGATTCGCGAGCGCGGATGGCATCATGCCACACTCACAGCGTTTGTGTCGCCCATCGTCGCCGGACGTATGCTGCACCTGCCATGGAAAAAGATCCAGCATGCGATTGGCATCTCGGCCTCGGGACGCGCCACCTTCGGCGCGGTGACCGCTGGCGAGCTGACCATGATGAAGAACGCAGTCGATCCGATGGCAACTGAGAGCGGTGTGCTTGCTGCTCTCATGGCATCGGAAGGTTACACCGGGCCCGCGCACATTATCGACGGCAAAGAGGGATTGGTTCACGTCCTCGGCCCGGAGTGGAATCTGAGTTTACTCACCGAGAACCTCGGGAGCTCCTGGCGGATTACGCAATGCGGTATGAAGTTTTTCCCGACCGAAGCGCTGACCCACGCGCCCATTTCAGCCACCATTGATTTGATCAAACGCTATGACCTCAGACCCGAACAGGTCGCGAAGGTTCACATTCGATCGCTGGCTCGTGCCGCGGACATTCTCGCTGACTCGAGCAAGTACGATCCCCGGACAAAGGAAACCGCCGATCACTCCCTGCCCTATTGCATCGCAGCAGCGATTGTCGATCGTCAGGTTACGCCGGCGCAATTCACAATGCGGAAAATCCAGGATCCGCAGATCCGCGCGCAGCTTCCCAAAATCCATGTAATCGCGGATCCGGAGATTGAAAAGGTATTTCCGACCTTACAACGTGTCGTGGTGAAACTAGTCACGACCGATGGCCAGGAATTCCGCGAGCAGCTCGATTATCCCAAAGGGGACCCGCGCAACCCTCTCAGTGACGCCGAAATCGAGGAGAAATTCGCTGACCTTGCTGACGGCGTGCTTACCCGGGTGCAGCAGGCACGGGTTCGAGAGGCGATATGGCATCTTGAAAATCTCAACTCTGTAACCGAGCTGATGTCGATGCTGAAAGGCCAGGAAGATAGTTAGTGCCATCTCATAAATGACGACTGTTGTGTACTCAACAATTGCGGTTTCGCTCCCTCGGAAGGTTGTCCAAAGCGCGTCTTGGCCTCAATCGGAGTGGAGAAAGGGAAATAACACATTCAGTGGAATCGAAACGGACACACACAGGAGCAGTCGGGTGCACCGGCAGGAATGCGCGGTCGGATCTGCGCGTTGTGGCTGAACCTCGCACCTCGGGCGGCATCGAATTGGAACTTGTATCGTATGTTGACTCCTGTTATGGCGAAGCAATCCGAAAGCAGGCCCGCGGGGCGTTGTGTGAACTCGGTGTCCAGCACGCGCGCATCCTGATCGAGGACGGTGGCGCTCTGCCGTTTGTGATCGTGGCCCGCATAGAGGCTGCCATCCGTCGCGCCGGGCTATATTCGGAACGGAGCGTGCTCCCGAGGAGGCTGGAGTTGCCGGCACCATCCCTGAAAGATCGCCTGCGCCGCACGCGGCTCTATCTGCCGGGCAATGAGCCTAAGTACTTCGTCAACGCTGCGCTTTACCGGCCGGACGGAGTCATTTTGGACCTCGAGGATTCTGTGCATCCGGCCGAGAAAGAGGCCGCGCGGATTCTTGTGCGGAACGGATTGCGCGCCGTCGACTTCGGCAGGTCCGAGCGCATGGTTCGCATTAATGAAACCCCGCTCGGCCTCGAAGATCTGGAAGAGATCATTCCGCAGGCTCCGGACCTGATCCTGCTGCCCAAGACCGAAGACGCGCGAGAGGTGACCGCGATCGATCAGCTCATCACGGAAATCGCACAACGCGAAGGCATTGACCGGCCAATCTGGATCATGCCGATTCTGGAGTCCGCGATGGGAATCGAAAATGCGTTTTCCATTGCGACTTCCAGTGATCGTATCTGCGCTTTGAGTATAGGCCTCGAAGACTACACATCCGATCTCGGCGTTACCAAGACTCCTGGCGGACAAGAGACGCTCTTCGCTCGCATGCGAATGCTGAATGCGGCAAGGGCTGCAGGCGTACAGGCCATCGATTCCGTCTATGCCGATATCGACGACCTCGAAGGGCTCGCGCGCTGGGGCGAGCAGTCGCGCGCGCTCGGCTTCGAAGGCATGGGTTGTGTTCACCCGGCGCAAATTCCCGTGGTCGAACGGGCGTATACGCCTTTAGGAAGCGAAGTGGAAAAAGCACTCAGGATCGTCAGCGCTTTCGACGAAGCGCAGTCCGAAGGGCTGGGCGTGGTCAGGATTGATTCGAAGATGATCGATGCGCCGGTTGTGACTCGTGCGCGCCGGCTGGTTGAGCGCGGCAGGATGTTGGGGCTTCTTCCGCCGGCTGGCCCTGACTCGCCCGGCAGCAAGAGCGGAATTTCCGCTGAGGAATCCGGGAACCGGAAGGCGAAGCCATGACGGGAGTAGCAAAGACTACAGGTGAAATGATTCGCAATGCGGTCAACCGTATGGTTCCCAGGGTCGTCAATGGCGCAGAGCAGGTTCCGTTCGCAGGGTTGAACCAGTACCAACCCACTGGCTGCAAGGCGACGACACCGGTGCGCAGCAATGCCGATTACCCGAAGAACGGCGACAAGCGCGTCCCCGATCTGTTAACGGCTCTCAGGCTCTGCGGACTGCGGGATGGCATGACGATCTCTAACCATCATCACTTCCGCGATGGCGACATCATCGCACTGGAGGCGCTGCAAACAGCGGCCAGGATGGGCGTAAGGGACCTGATGTGGTTTCCCAGCGCGTCGTTTCCTTGTCAGGCTCCTGCGGTCGAACTGATGGAAGCTGGAGTAATCCATCATATCGAAGGCAGCATGAACGGACCGCTCGGCGATTACTGTTCGCACGGGAAGATGCGCGGCCTCGGCGTGTTGCGCTCGCATGGCGGTCGCTGGCAGGCAATCCAGGACCGTGAAGTGCACATCGATATTGCCGTCATTGCCGCGCCGACGGCCGATTCTTTCGGTAACTGCGATGGCTCCCACGGCAGATCGGCTTGCGGATCCCTGGGCTTTGCGCTGGCCGACTCGATCTATGCCGATCGCGTAATCGTCGTCACCGACACACTCGTTCCGTTTCCCTGTATTCCGTGGCAGATTCAGGGGAACAACGTCGACTTTGTCGTCGAGGTGCCGTCGGTCGGCGACCCGGCAAGAATTGTCTCCGGCACCACGCAGATCACTCGTTCCCCCGATCGGTTAATGATCGCCGAGATGGCCGCACGTCTCCTGCGCGATACGGGAATCATGACCGATGGGTTTTCCTTTCAGGCCGGGGCGGGAGGAATAGCGCTGGCCTTCGTCGACTATCTGAGCCGCTACATGCGCGAAGCAGGAGTTAAAGCACGCTTTGTGCGTGGTGGATCCACCAGGTATCTCGTCGAAATGCTGAAGGAAGGTCTCGTCGATTACATTCTGGATGGGCAGGCGTTTGATCTGAACGCCGTGCATTCCGTTGCCAGTAACCCTCGGCACGTCGCGACGTCTCCATTTACCTCTTACAATTTCCATGGCAAGGGGAACTTCGCATCCATGGTAGACGCAGTGATTCTGGGAGCCACTGAAATAGATCCGAATTTCAACGCCAACGTTATTACACACTCCGATGGACGTATGCTGCATGGAATTGGCGGGTGGCAGAACTGTCTCTATGCGGGTTGTACCATCCTGGCAGTCCCCTCGTTCCGTGATCGTATTCCGACGATTGTGGATGAAGTCACGACGCTTACCGGGCCGGGGGAGTTGATCGATATTGTCGCGACGGAGCGCGGCATCGCAGTGAATCCGCGTCGTCAGGATCTGTTGGATCGACTGAAAGGTTCAGACCTGCCGATCCGGCCCATTGAGCAGATCAAGGAGGAAGTGGAGCGCATTTGTGGTGGCAAACCGCAGAAACCCCGTTTCATCAGCGAACCGGTCGCGGTAGTGAAATGGGTCGACGGCACCCTGCTGGACACGATCTGGCGAATTGAGGATGCTCCCAACTGACACCGAGGTGCGAAAGGTGAGATTTCACCCAGGTGGTGGTCGGGCACATCCGAAAGAGGGTATCGGACACACGGTGCTGCTGAGCCGCTGAGAAGGAGCAGCAGGGACCTGCAACGTTACAACACGTACGAAACTTGGATAGCGGAGGGAGAAACGATGGAGGAGCTGATTCTGAACGTTGTGTCCAGAAGTGCCGAGGAACTGATCAAGCACACAAAGGGACCGGGAACCAGGTATGTGTTTTCGGATCACAAGAATAATCCTGGAGGCAATATCTATGTGATTATGCGCGGGGTGCATGATGTGGACCAACCGGAAATGCACGTCGAAGCACACACTCATGAATACGAAAGCCTGTTCATTTTCAAGGGAGCAAATCCGGATATGACGGGCCTGGACGTGGAAGTCTTACTGGGGGACCGGTGGTACAAAGTCCAATCGCCAAAGGCGATCAGAATTCCTGCCGGACTTATTCACAACTATCGCTTTATCCGTGGCTCCGGGGAGTATTGGAACATCGTTCTCACTCCAGGGGCAGAGTACAACAAGACAACTCAATAGAGACTCCCAGAGGAAGCGGCCCAAAGCCACTCGGGTGCCTGGCCACAGCCAGTGAGGTGGTTGGCGGAGGAGATCGGCGATTTGGAATAACGTCTCGGCTAGACTCCGTTGCCGATCAGGACGACCGGCTCCGGCGCAGGCTCGGGCACGACGGATGCCGACAAAGGCTCCACGGAGACAACGGGGTCCCACGGTTCGGTCGCAGGTGGCCGAGCATGAGCCCCGCGGGCCCTACTGGCTCAGCGAGCAGGAGCGCAGTGTCGAAGCCCGGCGGTGAGCCACCGCAATGCAGCTGGTGGAGAAAGTGTTCGGCCGGTCCACAACGGGATCGGATATCGTGGGTAAAGCCCGCGCCGCGGGCGAAGGAGGACTGGTTGTCTTAGACCGTGACCGCCGTGCACAGCCTGCAGCGCAGGCAGAAACTGATTCCGGCGTGGCCTTACCGGGAATCTGTGTCACCGCACGCGAAAATTCGGGCTTCGGAGACAACAACAACAGCAGTATAGCGACGCGGCCGCTGAAAGCTTCGCAGGCCCGATCCCACAGTCTGGAGTCACTCGATTTTTCTGCGAACCGTGTGGTACCATTCACGCGCCTGGGATGTCGAACGATCGGGGGTATTTCGCTTGGAATTCGATCTTGTGGACCTGGAGCTGTTCATCAATATTGCCGAGGGGCATAGTTTGACTCATGGCGCCCAGCGTTCCCACATGGCAGTTCCGACCGCAAGCCTTCGCATCAAGAATATCGAAGACCGACTCTCCGCCGAGCTGTTTTACAGAACTCATCACGGATTGGTCGTCGCTCCGGCAGGGAATGTGCTTCTCGGTCATGCGCGCTCGGTTCTGCGTGAGCTGCAAAGTCTGAAAAGCGATCTGCAGGAGTACTCCAAAAATGTAAACGGGCATCTGAGGGTGGCTGCGAGTATAACTCCTGCCACTGACTTCCTCCCAGCTGTTTTGCATAAATATCTGAAGAGCCATCCCAATGTGCGCGTGGACTTGCGGGAGCTCTTAAGCCAGGACATCGTGCGGGCCGTGAGCGACGGAGCAAGTGATATCGGCATTGTCGCGGACGGTGTTTCCACTCATGACCTGGAAACAATAGCTTACCGGCAATATCGACATGTGTTAATCACTACTCTCGATCATCCACTCGCGGATCGCGCGGCAGTAGATTTCGGTGAAACGCTGGATTGTGACTACGTTGGGCTGCTTGAGGGCAGCGTGACGAACACTTTTCTCAGGCAGATTGCCAGCAGATTGAACAAAGATTTGAAGCTTCGCCTTCATGTGCGAACTTTCGAGGCTCTTTGTCGCATGGTTGAAATCAATGTCGGTATCGGAATCCTGCCTGAACTGGCTGCGCGTCGGCACTCACAAACGATGAAAATCAGGATAGTAAAATTGAATGATGCCTGGGCGGTACGAAAGCTAAAAGTATGTGTGAGAAATCTGCACTCGCTACCCTCATTTGCCAGGGCACTCGTTGATCTCCTGGTTGTGGATCGGGATGGTGATGTTTGCGCTCAGCACTCCGGCGCATCTGCCTGGGAGCCTGCAACCGCTTTGCGTTCGGGAAGCGGGCACCGGCCTCGTAAGGCCTGATCCGGCTGAGAAAATCCTGCGCTCGCGAGCACGGCGAAATTTGCCAGGTGCATTGATAAGAGCGGCGGTACTTCGGGTCGGCGTGCGGGTCTTCCCATGATCGGCGTGCGACTGGTCGAAGCCCTGACCGTCTAAGTTAGACGGGGCTCCGCTTATTCGATGCGGGGCAGTTAGCAATTCTATCGACAGGCGCCTTAGCCGGAATGCTCTGCCGTTCGCGTTCCCTGGCAATCCGCGCCAGGACAGAAGGCCTGACTCGACAGGCTGTATGCCCGCCCCCCGGGTCACTCAACGAGCTTCGAGCCTCGTAGTCCTCGCCCTTTGGGTTCAGGTTGGACTAACCACAGTTCCTGAAATACAAATTGCTTTAGCGGCGATTGTTAATCTATAAAGGCGCACTGGCACTCATATGGATCGACAAATCGAATGGTGCTGACATAGCTGGTGCGACTACAACTGTGACTGACGCAGGGAGACTTTCAAGCAGGGAAGGCACGGCAGCCAATGGCGGCTGACCTTCACACTCCTGCCCGACGGTGCTCAAGGTCGCCAGCAGTGAAAATAATTCAAAAACTCTTCAGGAGCCAATAATCAATCAGCAGCTGACTGTGAGAGACGGCTAACGCCACGCCGCAGGCAGGCAGCGCTGGTCGAATACCAGGAACGAAAGGAAAGGAATCATGGATAAGCGAAGGTTCGGCATAATGGAGGCCGAAAATGGCAATATGCGGTTTTCCTGGAGGCTCGCCAAACTCACCGCGACGACGTTGCTCGCGATGGGCATCGTGTTCGCCACCTGTATGCACATCAGGGGACAGGAACAGACACCTCAGAATCCAGCTCCAAGGCCCCGTCGGGAACTGGGGCCGGAGCTTCAGCTTAAAATCAACGCCCCTTTCACGTTAGCTGCCGTCGGTGACATCATTGCTCCGGAAACATGGGGCGACCCGGCGGACCCTGGATATCAGAATCTGATCAGGATTATCCGCGGCGCGGACGTAGGTTTCGCGAACATGGAGATGTCACTTGTTGACATGACCGGTTTCCGCGGCCCTCTTATGGGCACGCTTGGACCGCTGTCGGTTGGGGCAGATATAAAGGCGATGGGCATCACGATAATGAATCGAGCCAACAATCATGCTTTCGATGGCGGCGTCGAGGGAATGTTTTCCACCGATAAGGCACTCGACAACTTAGGCATCGTGCACGCCGGAACGGGACATAACCTCAATGAAGCTCGTGCCGCGAGTTTCCTGGCTACACCAAAGGGCCGCATAGGTATAGTTGGAATGGTCTCCATTGACACTACTCTCCTGGGTGATCCAGGCTCAACCTACGTGTACATGGCCGCGACGTACAAGTCCGGCGATTTGGGTGGCAGGCCCGGGCTGGATCCGGTGCGGCTTACCACGTACCACGTTGTGACTCCAGAGCAGTTGCGACAGCTGCGAGCAATAAGAGATGCAGTTGCCCCAGGAGCAACGAATGCAGGGGGGCTTTTCGGAGTGTTTTCGACCCCTGAACAGAACCGAGCTGCATCGGCCGACCCAGATCGTCTGCGTCTGTTCGACACTTATTTCAAGTCCGGGACCAAGCCTGGCTCCCTGAGCTATGAGATGAACGCGGACGACGAACGGGATATTCTGCGGAGTGTTCGGGACGGAAAGATTCGGTCGGACTTCGTGATTGCGACGATTCATGCCCACCACGGTCATCAGATGATCAATGGTGTAAGCACGGCTTCGGATTGGTTGATCGAGCTGGCTCACAAGTGCATTGACAACGGTGCCGACGTATTTATAGCGCATGGACCCCACGCAGTGGAAGGCGTGGAAATTTACAAAGGCAAGCCTATCTTCTATGGGATGTCAAGCTGGGTCTTCCAAACCGATCTCCAGATAAGCCTGTCGGATAAGGCAACTCTCACGGCTCCCGGAGACGACCCGCTCGTGTGGGCACAGACGAATGGCTATGGTTTGGAATCCCAGGAGATTTCCCAGGGCCTGCTGACAACGAGTCATTACGAAGGAGGCCGGCTGGTCGAAGTTCGCCTCTATCCGACGGACATGGGAGGGACCCGCCGGCCGATGTCGCGCATGGGTATTCCGATGACTCCCTCGCCGGAAATAGCGCAGCGGATTCTCCAGGAGATTCAGACGAAGTCGAAGCAGTTCGGAACAACGATCTCCATCGATAACAATGTGGGCGTTATCCGCGTCGTGCCGGATTGATTTGGACCGGATCGCAGGGAGTAAGAGAAGACCGGCAGCAGAAATTCGGCAAGACACGGATTTGACCGGGGAAGGTGGAGAGAAGTTCGATGGATCTTGGTTCCTTTGCCGGATGGAGTTGGCCCGGATGAAACAGAGTGAGCCGAATCATGGTCTCGCCACCCACGAAAAGCCGGCGCAACGAACAGCCCTAACGGAAAACGCTGAGCCAGGCCTCACCAATCCGGGTGATTTGCGGGACACGCACCGCCCAGCAGCGACGGACTATGTAAAATTTGACCGGTTTGCGCCTTACGAGGGTGGGATCTATCCAAGATTAAATCACCGTGGGGTCCCCCCTGCAGCTTTCGATTCGCTTTCGAAACTCCTAAATGACCAGTGGCTCTGGTACCGGACTGCTCAGGATGCCGCCCGCATCGCGCACGCCGGAGGGCTGGTAGCCGTCGGCGGCCACGACGCTTTCGCCCCCGGCATTCATACTCGCTGGGAATTGTGGATGCTGCAGATGGGCGGGCTCACCCCGATGGAAGCCCTTCACGCCGCGACCATCAACGGCGCCAAGAAACTCGGCCGCGACCAGGATCTGGGGTCCATCGAAGTCGGCAAACTCGCCGATCTGATTGTCCTCAACGGCGATCCGCTCACCGATATTCACAACTCCAACAACATTCGTTACACCATCGCCCACGGTGTGGTCTACGACGCCACCAGCATGACCGAGCTTTACCCCGTCTATAAAGAGCTGCCGCCGTTCTTCTGGCAGACGGAAGAGGAATATTGCGCCAAGAAAGCTCCCTCTCCAAAACCTCTGCCTGACGTCCCCATCGCCAGGAACGAGGAAGCCGTGGCTTGCTCTCAGCGATAGTCACGGCGCGTGCGGTCGAGAACACGAGTAACAGTGGCAAGTTGCAGCTGGTTCTGCTGACTACCCACACGCCACTGTTTTCTCGCCATCTCTATCTTGACACTGAATTAGCAATTTGCTAAGATCCTATGTGTGCAGATTCTCGGCAGGCACCTCATCGAGGACGCGCAGAAGAAGCACTCGACCTGGAAAGGTTCTCTCGGCTCCTGGGTTCGGATCGTGGAGGGAGTTCGGTCGCCGTGGAGGAATTTGGCCGACGTCCGGCGAACCCGGAAGGATGCCGATCCCGTGGGGGATTGCACGGTGTTCAACATCGCTCACAACGACGCCAGGCTGATTGCTTCGATCGACTACGAGATGGAAACGGTCACCGTACGGTTCGTGCTGACACATAAGGAATACGACCGGGGAGGGTGGAAAAGTGCCTGCAATTGCTGAACGGCTTCCGGCAAAGTATCTGGTGAAGGAAGAGGCGCCGAAGACGATTTCGTCTCGCGAACAGCACGAGGCGTATCTCGCGCGGCTTCTCAGGCTGCAGCGGACCGCGCATCGAAGCGCGGAGGAGACGGAAACGGCGAAACTCCTGGTGGTGCTGATTGCGGACTACGAGCGAAAGCATTTCCGCGTCGAGGAGCCTTCCGGCGTCGAGGTATTGAAGGAACTGATGGACGCCAATGGCCTGCGGCAGAAAGACCTCGCCGAAGATCTGGGCGGGGAAAGTATTGTTTCTCTCATCCTTCAGGGGAAGAGACTGCTCAATCGCCAGCAGATCGAAAGATTAAGCGAGCGCTTTCGTCTCTCCCCCGCAGTTTTCTTCTAGTCCCGAAGGACGAGTGGCGGAAGAGTCGAGTGGCGAGCGAGGTGATAAGGGGTCCCAGCTGTGGCGGAGCGCCGCAGGCGCGGAGCATTTTCGTTCACTGTCAACTAACCGCTATCCCGTGTTTTTGGGAGCTGCCGCCGTTCTTCTGGCAGACCGAAGCTGAGTACCGCACGAAGAAGGCGCCCGCACCGAGGTCGCTTCCCGGGGTCCCGGCGGCCCCTTAGTGCGAGGCGGTGCCCGCCCAGGCGAAACGCGGGACACGCGCCCCCCGCGCAATGCGAGACCCGTCGTGGGCGAAATGCGGGACACCGGTCGCAGGCCGAGTCTGCGGCGGGCGGCCAGGCGAAGCGGCTATCCTGACAGAATGAGCAGCCAACCCCTGTTCAGCGAGTTTGCATTGATCGAGTATGCGAAGTGTCTCGCACAGTGTACCCACGTGCCGATCGAGGTCCTCCAGCCTGAGCCAGGCGGTGTCGTCAGCTGGCTTCGTGATGGCGAAGAGCTGAGGAAAATGGAGGCGGACGATCCTGTGTAGCCTGCGCGAGCAGAACGAAGCCGAAGCCGCCATGGCGGACGATGCGGCGAAGCGGCTCGCCCGGAGGGATGCGGTCGCCCCGGCCCGGCGCTCGGGAAGCTCGCAGCCGACGCGCTGGCCTCTCTGGTTTCGATGCGGATCCGAATTCACGCGCTGCGACCATCGGTAAGACGGATCGTCTCGTCGAGCGCGATGGCGAGATCAGTCTCGGGACGGGTTCAAGCGGAACGTGCGGCCCGCAACCCACGGTGTCTCCCGATGGCCGCGACGAGCGCGCGCAGCGCAGGAACGACCGAATGCCCGAGTCCGTTTCATGCACCTCGCGCAACGAATGATTCCATCGGTATAAATATAGCTGGCTAACCAAACCGGAGGGGTTTCCGCCTGTCTGGTTGAGCAAACAGGCGGTCCGGCTCACGAACCGTTCGATACGCCCAGTGGCGCAAGCGAGGCGCGAGCCGTCCTGAAGGTACAGGTAGACCGGGGTTGCGCATAGCGCTATGTGGCGACAAATGAAAAAGACCCGTTTTGGGGATGTTCATGGCGAGGTTGGTTGCGCCGATGACGAAGGAAATAGGGCAGCAACGGAAATAGACGTTTTGGCACTACCGTCACGTACGGAGACAGGTGACCTTTCTACCGTTTGCTGTTAGGGCGTGGGCCGAAGAAAGAGCGAAGTGATGATGCAGAAGCGGATAGAGGAAAAACCGCAGGTAACCATGGCTGTTGACAAACCCTTACATGCCGGTATCATGCCGGTATGGGCGTTACGCGGCAAATCTCGCGTAGCGCAAGGCTCCCGCACCATTGGTGCAGAAAGTTTGATTCTCTCTGCGTTTTTCGCCCTCCGGACGCAGGAGTTTGCTGCTGCTGGATGTCCCGGTTCGATTCGCCAAAGGTGTTCTCCGCAAGCGCGAATCATGCCGCCCTGCCTGCCGCGCACACTCATCCGGCGGGGAGAACTCAGAGAACAATTGAGATTGGTTTGGCTCCGGCGAGATTCGGACTCGCATCGCCCCGATTAGCGGTCAGGCGCTCTGTCCAATTGAGCTACGGAGCCATAAAGCCCGACTCCAGCTTAACGCTGGAGTCGGGAACAGCACCCTGCACATGTGCTTGCCTTAGCTGTGGGCCGTTCGATTCCAGGGAATGGGTGGGACGGCCCCAGCGGGTTAATGCGATGCGCTACGGCAAAGCTTGATAGCACGCCGCTATAGCTGTTCTCATGCCAGAGATCTTAACAGGGTCAGAAAACGGTGGAAGTTCTGGAAAAAGCGGCACAAAATGCGGAGATGCGACGCTTTAATAAAGCGTTGCGGCGGGTCGCAAGTGTATCAAAGACCGATCTGCAAAAGTCGCTCGCTGAGGAACGAGAGTCCAAGGTTGGTAAACAGAAGCGCGGCCCCAGACCGCATTTTTCTGTTTCGGACCCCTCTTCAGCCGGATCGGATTAGGCTTCCGGTCTTTCCAGCTTGCCAGTGAGTTCCGCGTAGGTGAGCCACTTTCCCGCGACCTGCGACAACGCAAAGTAAAAGCGGTCCGAGTCATTCCGCGGTTTGTCTTTCGTGGCGCGATTGTTGTAGCGAAAAACCTGCTCATCGATGTAGCGGTCAAGGCGGAATGGCTCTACCGCAACATGGTGAAGCGCAACGAGCTCCTCGCCACGCGATCCCGCGCACAGTCGTCGGGAGAAAGACTGTCGTACTCCGGTGAGCGAGGCCATTTCCTCTCAGCGAGCCGAGAATCAGCCGGACGAAATCCCGCAAAGAGGAGCGAGAGCCGATAATGGATGCTTCCATTCGAGACTGGGCGCAGGGAGTAATCGAAGCTTACGACCGGATTCACTGCTGGGTGCGGCACACTCCGGTCGAGGAGATCGGTGAGCTGCTTCCTGGTACCCGCACCCGAATATGGGCGAAACGGGAGGACTGTCAGGAGACCGGATCCTTCAAGCTGCGCGGCGCCACCAATCGTATTCTGCAGCTCACCGGCGCCGAGAATACTCGCAGCATCGTGGTTGCTTCAAACGGAAATCACGACCTGGGAGCAGCTGCGGTCGCAAAGTATGCCGGTGTGTCCGCTGAGATCTATATCTCTGAGCAGATCGCTCCGGAGACGGTGCGCCGGATCGGGAAATACGGAGCAACCGTACGAAGTACGGGGATCCCCTGCAGGCCGAAATTGCTGCCCGCCAGAGGGCCCGTTGGTTCGCGTCGGCGCGCCAGGAGATGGGGCAACAGACGGAAGCTGCCTTCGGCTATCGCCGTCACGCTGACAATTTCATTCTGCTGCGGAACGACCCCGCGTTTTACGCCAACAACCACATTGATCAAAGCTGGCAGGGCGTCGTCCGCCGCGAGGATTCTCTGGCAAGTTCGGTGCGCTCTACACGGGCCTCGAGGCCGACGGGGATGCGATCAACAGCAACAATCTGGGCGGGCATGCGCGCAACCGGGGCGCGGGGTAAGCGGATCTCGACCTGCAGTTCGCGGCGCGGGGGAACCTGTCGGTAGGGCTGCGGGAAGAGATTCTGAGCGGCGGTGCGCGGTCCGTGTTGAGTCCGGACCTGGCCGGGAGCCTGCGGGTGGCGCCGAGCGTCAAGCTGCGGGCATGGGTCGGATACGGATTTCGCCTGCCGACCTACACCGACCTCTATTACAGCGATCCCAGCACGATTGGCAATCCAAACCTGAAACCGGAGTCGGCGTGGTCGGGCGACGGCGGCGTGGACTGGTACGCGAACCGGAGAACCACAACGTCGCTGACCACCTTCTATTCCCGGCAACACGACGCGATTGACTACGTGCGCGCGAACGTAATGCAGCCCTGGAGGGCCGTGAACCTGAGCGGGCTGCGCTTTGCGGGCCTTGAAGGGATGCTGACGTGGAGCCCACGCGCAACCAGCGCATAAAGCTGGCGTGGACAGGATTGTCGGGCGCCCAGGCAGCACTGCACGGACTGGAGTCGGAATACATCTTCAACTACCCGGTGAACAACGCGAGCTTCGAGTGGGAAGTGAACATGCCTGGCGGGTGCCTCGTCGAGACCCGGGTAGCAGTCGCCCAGCGCTACCAGCAGGATCCGTATCCGGTGTGGGATCTGAGCGCCTCGCGGCAGCGCGGGCGCATCCGTCTATGGATGCGGATCGAGAACCTGAGCAACACCGGGTACGAGGAGATCGCCGGGGTTCCGATGCCGGGGCGGAGTTTCACGGGCGGGTTTGCGATCGAGCTGAAGGCTCACCGGAATTGAAAAAATCCGCTCGGGGGCAAAATCTGCTTGCCCATGGCTACCGCTGAGCACGTACAGTGGCTGTCAGGTTTCACGCACATAATCCGTCACTCTTGATCGTGTAGACCACCGGGGCGGTGCCGATGCCGATTCGTTCCGTGATCACTCACGATTCGAACGGCCTGTCCAGGGTGCGTTAATGCCGCGCGCATTTCATAGGAAAGAGTTCCAGTGCTTGACAGAGGAACTACACCTCCGCCCAGCGGCGCAGCAGGTTGTGGTAGATCCCGGTGAGCCGGATGGCATTAGGCGAATCGATCTGCTCGGCGGTGATGCGCTGAGTTACGTTGTCGAGATCGAACAGGAGAGTGCGAGCGCCGTCGTCACGGACCATGCTCTGGATCCAGAAGAACGAAGATACGCGCGCGCCGCGGGTAACAGGACGCACATTGTGCAGGCTGGAGGACGGGTAGAGCACCATGTGACCTGGCGGAAGCTTGACGGAGTGGATGCCGTAGGTATCCTCGACAACCAGCTCGCCGCCGTCGTATTCCTCGGGGTTGCTGAAGAACAGCGTGGCGGAGAGGTCGCTGCGGACGCGATGCGTGGTTCCCTTCAGATGGCGGATGGCGTTGTCGATGTGCGTTCCAAAGGACTGGCCCCCGCTATAGCGGTTGAAGAGTGGCGGGAAGACCTTCACAGGCAGCGCGGCGGAAACGAAGAGCGGGTTCTGCCCGAGGGTTTGCAGGATCAGTTCGCCCACCTCCTTCGCTACAGGGTGGCCTTCGGGAACCTGCATGTTGTTTTTCGCAAGCGTGGATTGATGGCCGGCGGTTACGCGGCCGTCGACCCAGTCGGCGGAGTCGAGCTTCCGGCGAATTTCTTCGACCTGTTCGGGGGAAAGCAGGTCCGGGATAGTCAATAGCATCTCAGTTTTCCTTCACTTTGAGTTGAGCAGGCGGTAACGCAGTGCACTTTCAGAATCGGGCCGCGAAATTGCTTCCTAGAATTTGAAGTTCATACCGAACAGGGCCGAAGCTCCGGCTCCGGGAATCACGTGGCCCGGATGCAGCTCGTCAAGGTAGAAACGGTTCGTGAGATTGTCGACGTTGGCCTGGACCGTAATGTGCTCGTTCAGGTCATATTTCGCCATTGCGTTGAAGATCCAATATTCCGGAGCGGTTTCAAGAGACGCGAGCGAAGTCAGCGTCGTACTGTTGGCGTCGCGTGCGCCGACGAAATTGCTGCCTGCTCCCACTTCGAAACCGCGTGGCAGGCGATACTCGGTCCACAGATTGAAAAGATTTTGCGGAACATTCTGGAGCGGCAGCCCGATCGACGCCGGGTAGTCGGCTCGGGTAACGGGGGAGTCCACGACCTCACTGTGCAGGAAGGTGTAGCTCGACAAAATCTCCCAGCGGTCGCTGAGGTGGCCCTGGATCACGCCTTCGGCTCCATCCACGCGCTGATTCCCCGCAAGCACATCAACCGATGAATCGCTGGGATCGGGTTCGAGGACGTTCTCCCGGTTGGTGCGGAACAGGGCGCCGCGCAGGGTAAGCTTTCCATTCTTCACGTCCCATTTGCTGCCGAGTTCGTAGCTCTCGTTTTCTTCCGGAGGCGTGCCGGTTGTCGCCGCAGAAAGAGCAAGTTGTTCGGCGGAGGGATTGAACGAAGTTCCGTAGTCGAAATAGATGCTGCCGTTCGCCACCGGCTTATAGACCAGCGCGCTGCGCCAGGTGCCCTTGTTGATGTCCTGTTCGAAGCCTGAGGCCTGGGGAGTGCCCACCGGCGGCCCCGACTTGGGATAAGCCCAGGTCACGGATTGCTCGTCGGCGTCGAAGTGATCGAGCCGGATGCCCCCGCTCAGCTCCCACTGGCGGCTCAACTCGAAGGTGTCGAGCAGATAGACACCCGCGCTGTAGGCGTTGGTGTGGACCTGTGTATTTGGAAAGACCGTTCCCGAAAAGGGCTGCTCCGGATCGGGATCGAGCAGGCTGGTGAGCGGAACCGTGTTCAGGCCACTAATGGGATTAGCGAAACGGGTGCGGACAGGATCAGAACTTTCCTTGCCGCCCTCAGCGCCGAGTACCGCAGTCTGGCGAATGCCCAGAAGTTTTCCGCTATACGTGACATCGGCCTGGTCCCAAAGCTGCGCTTCGTCGCTGTGACCGGCGAGCTGGTTGCGGTTGACCATCACTTCGGCCAGTGGAGTGGACGGCGTGATGGTGCCGGAGCTGGCGTTATTTACCTGCGGCTCGGTAATCTGCCATTTGCGCTCGTAATGAGCGTAGCGGGCAACATCACGCAACAGGCCATGATCGCCCAGGTCGTGCTCGATGCGGACAGTGCCGATGTCGGCGTTGGTGCGCAGGAAGTTGTCGTGAGTGAATCCATAGTAGTTGTGTCTCGGCACCGGAGCCGGGCGCCCGAAGTACCAGGGAATGCCGTAATCGGGAATGTCGTCTTCCTGGAAGTGGAAGTCGCTGGCGACGAGGCGCGTGGGTGTGTTGAGTCCCACGGAAAAGGTGGGCGCAACCCCAAAGCGGCGATTGGTGATTACGTCGCGCTCTGCGACGCCGGAATCGTGCACCATGAAATTCAACCGCACGGCCGCGCCGTCGGCGAGATGCGGCAGGGGCTCGTTGATGTCCCCGGTAAAGCGGCGTGTGCGATCGGTGCCCAGATCGCCGTTGAAGTCCATGAAGGGATGGAGCTGCGCCGTCTTGCTTTCCTGGTTGATGACGCCACCGGTCGAGCCGCGCCCGAACTGCACTCCCGCCGGGCCCTCAAGCACGTCGATCTGTTCGTAGTTGAAGGGGTCGCGGTAATAGCTGCCAAAGTCGCGAATGCCGTCGAGGAAGATATCGTCCTCAATGGGAAAACCGCGGATGGTGAGGTTATCTCCCTGCAGTGCGCCCTCGCCCGCCGCCAGGCTAATGCCTGGCGAGTTGCGCAGCGCGTCGTGAAAGGTGGTGACCCCTTCATCGACGAGAAGCTTACGGGGAATCGCCGTGACCGACTGCGGGGTATCGATGAGTGGAGTGGGAATGTTTGTCAGGGCCACGCTCTCTGTGGAGGTTGCGGTTACCTCGACCGACTGAGAGTTTTTGACACCGATTGAAACCGCGTCCTGTCCGGCGAAGCTGAAGTCGAGGCCGGTTCCGGCAAGTATTTGCCTGAGCGCCTGTTGCTCGGAGTAAAGTCCGCCGACTCCGCTCGACTTGAAACCGGGAATCGTCTCTTTCGGGACGGTGTACTGGACGCTGATGTCGCACTGCCTCGAGAACTGGGCCAGTACGATATCCAGCGGACCGGCGGGGATATCGAAACGACGAACGGTAAGCTGGGCCTGCCCACTGTTCTGGGCTTTGCCCTTACCCGGCTGTGCGAACAACAACGAGCCTCTGTTGGTACTGCCCGTCGCTGCGTAGGTGGCGATCGTGCCCATTGTCAGCCAGAGGCGACGGTTGGCAAAACGCCGCTTCCTGCTGCCCTGCTTCCGCTTGCTGAATTTGCTCATCGCAGTCTCCCCGAACTTGCGCGACTGGAACGCCGACGCATAGGACGGCGATCCACTCAGCGATTGAAGGGATAAACGCAGCGGACCTATAGTAAGACAGAGTCCGCGGTCTATCCGGCTGTGGCTCCCCAGACCCCGCGCCTCTCCGCCGGGAGTTCCGGCGCGGGATCTGGTCTGTCTGGCGGGTGAAAATGCTTCCCAGGGACTGCCCTGGGGTTGTCGACCTCCGGGCTCCCCCCGGCGCTTCGCCAGGAAACCGCCGTGGGATCCATCTTTGAGGAGATTCCCGGTGTGGATGCGCTCTGTCTCTCAGGGTGCGTGCGACTGATGGTTCGCCTTGGCGGCACAATCCGAGCAGTATCCGCCGATCTCCAGCCGCGCGGTTTGGATCGCGAACCCCTTTTGCCTGCCAACCGACAGCTTTAACTGTTCAAAGAGAGGCGTGGAGATTTCCTCGATTCGGCCGCAGCCAAAGCAGGCGAGGTGGAAGTGCTCGTCCCCGGTCCTGGGCTCGTAGTAATGCATCTCGCCGCGCAGGTGCATCAGGTCCAACTCGTCGACGAGACCCTCTTTTTTCAGAAGATCGAGCGTCCGGTAGACGGTTGCACGGTCAATCCGCATGCGCTGCTTTGCGGCTGCCAGCAAACCGGCCGCATCCAGGTGGCGATTCGCTTCCTCAAGGATTTCAAGCAGAGCGCGCCGGCGCGGTGTCAGCCGAACACCACGTGCCGCCAGCCTCTCGCTCAGTCGCTCCCGAGTCGCATTCCGAGTTCGTGGATAATGCGCCTGAGTCGCATTTACGGATACCATCAGGACCTCGCTGCCTTCGCTGAGCTTGAAATACGACTCTTTTGATCGTATATAGATTATGACAAGAAAGTCAGGTTGACTCCCTGGTTGCGGACAATCTTTACGCGAAAGCTGCCAGAATCCGGTGAAACGAAGTACAGACCATGAGTTTTACCAGCATGTGCCTCGTCCCGTTGGGGCCATGCGAAAATCGTATCCAGGCGGCTACACCGGATTCCGGCACAGCCATCCACGCGCCCAGTTCCTGTACGCCGAATCGGGGACGATGAAGGTCACGACCGACAGCGGCCTATGGACTGTGCCGCCGCATCGGGCAGTCTGGTTCCCGCCGAACTGCCCGCATCAGACCGGCGCCCTCGGCGCTGTCGAGATGCGGACGCTTTACATTCGACCCGACGCCTGTCCGAAGAGGGCGCCACAGGAGGCCTGCGTCGTTCAGGTCTCTCCCCTTTTACGAGAGCTGGTGCGGCGGGCGACTTCCATGCCGGTCGAATATGACGAACAGGGACATGACGGCCGGATTGTCGCTCTGCTGCTCGACGAGATCCAATGGTCTCGCGTACATGTCCCGACCATGCCACAACTCCACGACCCCCGCCTCCGCGCCGTTGAACGGGCTCTCTCTGCCAATCCCGGCGATTCACGAACCGTGGAGGAATGGGCGCAGCTGGCGGGGGCTTCCCCACGGACTCTGGCGCGACTCTTTCTTCGCGAAGCCGATATGTCCTTCCGCTCCTGGCGGGAGCAATTTCGAGCGGTGACTGCCATTTCGAAACTGATGAGCGGCGACTCGATTACGACCCTTGCTGCCGAGCTCGGCTACGAGACCGCGGGCGCCTTCACGGCGATGTTTCGGCGAGTCATGGGAATGACCCCAAGCCGGTTCATGTCCGAATCACTCAGCGAAACCAGGGCTTCCTCGATATCTCAGGCGCAGCAATGATGGGGACCCTCCGGTCTGGTCTGACTTTTCGATCGTAAGAGCAATCGCGTTGTATTGGAGTGGCGACTTAGCTAAACGCGAAGCGAGCGTTTCTTATCCGTCTCCATTCGAGGCATCCGATCCTCGTCAGCGGGAGCACGGCTGGCTGCTCAACGCCGCAAGCCTCGGTCTAAACCGAGCGCGCGCAATTGCGATGCGTCCAGCTGCATGTCTCTGGCGAAAATGACGCGGCAACCGGCCGAGCCCAAACTATTGAACGAGAGTTCAGCCTCGAGGAACTCGGGTACTGCCGCTCGCAGCGCCTCAAGCAGAGCCTCTCGGGTAGTGAAGTCTGAGTGGCGCGCGAAGTGGCTGCCGCCGTAGGCCACAATGCGAAAAGAGGTCCTCCTGTCGATGCTGTCCAGCTGCTGGATGACGACGCGGAGAGAGTTCCCGGGCGGCGCAGGCATGGCGAGTCTCCTGGGCGATAGCAGGCGAAGCACAAACAGAAGGCGAATTCCGATCTGGTGGGTCCCTCCGTTCGGAAACGGGTCGCAGTGAAGCCTACAATTTCGAAGCGCACCGGGATGTGATGAATATCACAGAATTCTGCGACAAACGTTCGGAACGATCACGATGGCTTTCAGAGCATGCGCAGTCTGTCGATGAGATCGGTGGGGTGAACGGGCTTTTGCAGGATCTCAAAATCGTAACCCCTGAGGCGGGCGTCGGAGAGCATTGCGGCGGTTTCAGTCTGACCTGAGAAGAGCAGCACTTTACATTCCGGGATAAGCAGACGAATCTGAATGGCCGCCTCGATGCCAGTCAATTCGGGCATCATGACATCGCTGACGAGGAGGTCCGGTTTCCAGCGCCGGGCAGCTTCCACAGCCTCTCGACCGTTATACGCTGTTGCGGTTTCAAATCCATTCTGGCGGAGAATGATAGCCAGCGTGTCGGCGATCACGCGCTCGTCATCAGCTACCAGCACTCTGGGGCGCGGCGAGTCCTGCACAACAGCGCCGGTATGGCTATCCATAATGTTGCGATCCGATCTGCTTTGGCAAATTTGATCGGTGGCATTCTACGCCAGCCGATCTCTCATTTTCGGTACTGTCCTGACCATGACGCTTCGCAATGGACTCGCCGTCCGAGCTCCCGAATGGGGAATGGAAGATCGCAACGCCGGGCTGGTGCGGCGTGCGATCCGGCGCGTCGGTCTGCGGCGCAATGACGCAATATCCTGCTGATTCATCAGGGTGTAATCGTTCGCCGCTTTGCCGGGATCGCGCCCTTCATTTCGCGCCGGACAGGATCAACTCCAGCCCTTCCCTGAAGCGACGATCGAACTTGTCAAAGAGGATGGAACCACTTTGACGCATGATCGGGAACTCCCCTGGGTCGAGCTTCGCATTCCGCGCGGCAATATCGTATTTTGGGGAGCGTTCGTTTGGGCGCGGGTACACTGCCTGCTCTTCCATCACGAAGCTGAGAGTGTAGTTGTAGATCGTGCTCAGCAGAACCACGGCCCGGCGCACGGTAAAGCCCTCGTTAACCAGACGGGCTCCGACTTGCTCCATCGTTTTCATAAATTCGGTATTTGTCAGGCGGCTGCCCGCCACCATCCTCGCGCCGTCACGGTACTCGAGGAGCGCCTTACGAAGACCCCCTCCGAAAGCAGTGGCCCACGCCGTCCAGTCTGCCGACTTCTTCGCCGGAATGAACTGAGGGGCACCCTCAGTGAGGACGGTCGTGGCCATCTCGTCGATCAGGTCCTCTTTGCTCCGGAAATGCCAGTAGACCGTGGGGGCCTGGATCCTGAGCTTCGAGCCGAGAAGCCGCAGGGTTAACCGTTCCAGGCCAACTTCGTTTAACAGTTCCAGTCCCGCCTGGATCACCATGCTGCGATTCACTTTCATAAGGCCACCCTAACAGGGTTGACATCCCATTGTCTAACGATGTTAAATTAACTCTAATGACGTTAGAGAAACGTTTTTGAGGAGAAGACAAACATGAAGGCAGCTGTCGTCGCCGCAGCCGGAATGCCCCCCGTTTTTGGAGAGTTCGACGAGCCGACACCAAACCCTGAGGCCGAACTCATTACCGTCAGTGCTTCGGCGCTGAGCCAGTTCAGCAAATCTCGCTCTTCAGGAGCCCACTACAGCTCGGACGGCATCTTTCCGGCGGTTGCCGGCGCCGACGGCGTGGGGCGTACAGCCGTCGGCCGCATGGTATATTTTGTTCTGCCCGAAGCGCCGTATGGGGCTCTGGCGGAGAAGTGTCTGGTGCGCCCGAGGCAGTGTATCGAAATCCCGGACAGCCTCGACGAGGTGACGGCGGCGGCAATTGCCAATCCCGGCATGTCCGCCTGGACCGCTCTGATTGGGCGTGCGGGACTCCAGCCGGGCGAAAGTGTTCTCGTCAACGGAGCAACCGGAACGGCGGGCCGGCTTGCGGTTCAACTTGCCAAATATCTGGGCGCAGGTACGGTGATCGCAACCGGTCGTAACGAGAGCGAACTCAGGGGATTGCTCTCGCTCGGAGCCGACGCGATCATTCCGTTCACCCTGGGCACTCTCGACCCGCTGGGTGCGAAACGCTACGAAGAGGCGCTGACGGACGCGTTCGCCAAAGGCATCAACGTCGTTGTCGATTACCTGTGGGGCGAGAGTGCAAAAACAGTGATTGTCGCCATTGCGAAGACGGTGGAGGATGCAACGCCTGTGCGCTTTGTCCACGTCGGCGGAGCCAGCCGCGAAGAGGAGATCGCGCTTCCCGGTGCAGCTCTGCGCTCTTCTGCGATTCAGTTGATGGGCAGCGGCGTAAAGAGTGTTCCTTTCGCGAAGCTGCTTGCGGCGATCCGCAGCGTCTTTGAGGCTGCCGGACCCGCCAAACTCCGGATCGCTACAAAAATCGTGCCCCTCTCCGAGATCGAGGAGGCATGGAAGTGGCCTGGTAAACCGCGGATTGTGATCACGATCTAGCAGTTGCTGTCATCGGCTGCTCGGTCCATGCGCCTCTGGGTCGCGCAAATTGCCTGGCCCGCAACGGGCACTTCTCCGGTTTGCCATGGCAATCCCCGGGTTGTCACCGGAAATTCCTGTCCTCTATTCTTTTGGTACGGGCTCCGTCGGTTCTGTTTTCTTTCTGGCTGTTTCTTTCGCAATAGACGGGGGGAGTGTGTTCAGTCATTCGCCCGAGAATGGTGACGATCTGCGTGAGCTGCGCGAGAGGCTTCGCCAGGATTCTCGCGACAGTTTGCTGCTGCTGAAGAATTTTCAGGACAATCCCATCTGCTCGATCAATCTGGATGAAGCCCGTCGTTGCATCACTGTGGTTTGGAAGCAGTATGCGACCAAGACCCAGTTCCGCTATATCCATGAGAACCTGCTCAGGCTCATCTGCGAGCATCGCGTCAGCAAAATTCTGGGCGATGACACTGCTCTGCCTACCATCCCTTCCGAAGATCAGGTGTGGGTTATCGACAAGTGGTTTCCGCGAGCCGCGAAATGCGGTCTCCGCTTCGCCGCCAGCAGGAGGCCAGACAGCTATTTTGGCAAGCTCTCCATCGGCCAGATCCACTCAGCAGCTCCGGCTGACATCGAGTGCCGTTCCTTCGACGGGCTGGACGAAGCGAGGGAATGGCTCGAGACCGTCACGGCCGTGTAAGCTGACCGGCCGGATAAACGCGGCGGCGGATCCGGCACCGAATCTGACGTATCGGCTCCCAACCATTCGGTTAGTCGCCATGGTCCGTTCGAGCCGGTCGCTCTGGAACCTTAACCGATAACGGCGGCCCCAAAGCACCTTACTGCCACCTCTCCTCCCCGGTCCGCGGATGCTTCAACGCTGGCCGACTTTCGGGGAGGTAACCCTTTCACTTCGAGAGGTGCGGTTTGCCGGAATTCGGCCAGAACACAATCTCCCAGTTTCGATAAAAGCGAGGAATGGGCACGACCCACGGCCTGCCCCCATTGCTATCGGCTGTAGGGGTTGCGCCGCAACGGCTGGACGTGCCAACCTTTCTGGGCAATGTGACGGCTTGCAGGATTCTGTCGAACGCCAGCACCATGATTTTTGCCCTTTACCCTTGCACGACCGAGAAACTCGAGCTCGAATCAATCTTGATTCTTGAGCCCAGCGAGCCGAAGCCGACGTTCGAAAGCCTGCTGCGCGTCGAAATCGTCATGCCGGCTTGCCGCACACACTGTGGGAGAGAATCGTTCCCGCAGATCGCGCTCCACCAGCTGCCTGGCTAGTACGGCGTCGCGAGCCCGCAACGCACGGTAGATTTCCAAATGGCGTGCTGCCGAACTGTGACGGTCGGAGTTGCGAATTGCGGCGTCAACGAAATTCTCTTCCATCATGCCTGTGATGATCGACGCAAGCGTGGCCATGAAGGGATTATTGGAGGCCCTCGCAATCACGCGGCGAAACTCCGTCTCCCGCGACTGCCGGTCGCCGGAATCGCCATCGCTCGCGAACATGGCTGCGACTTTCTCGGCCAGCGCCAGGTAATCGCCGTCGCCGCTGCGTCGCGCCGCCAGGGCGGCAATGCTCCCCTCGAGTAAGATCCGCGCTTCGCAGAGATCCCGCGGCTGAAATCGGTACAACGCACCGATCATGTTCCACGATTTGGAAGGAGAGCCAAAACCGGATGCAACGAAGGTACCGTTGCCACGGCGCACCTCTACAAGGCCGGCCGCTGCGAGTCGACAGACTCCCGCCCGCACCGTCGCCCGGCTGATCCCCAGGGTCCTTGCAATTTCGCGCTCCGCCGGGATTCTGTCCCCCCGCTTTAGCGTGCCGGCATCGATCAAAGAGCGGAGCATGCTGACTACGCGCGTAGTCCGCAGTCCTTCGCCATGCCGGACGAAGGCTGCCTGCGCGCCGACCTTTCCCTTTGGGCGATCATGGTTCATAAGCCTTTGCACCCCTTGTGAAGGCCCGCCAAATCAGGACAGTGCGATGTCGCGCTCGCCAGGGGACACGATAGGTGCGACAGTCCGCAAGCGCGACTCGCACCGCGCAAACTGTCGATGACTGTAGGCCCGTGACCTATGTGGTCTGCCCCGGTGCACAAAGCACAACCGCACTCATTCTCGGAACGATGACTTCGTGGCCATGCGCCGGCTCGACTTCGGCCGGCTGCCAGCCTCCTTCCGTCGCGACCGCAGAACCGGCGAAAGTAACGCCGTTCTTTGCTTCCGGAGACGGAGCCCGCAGGCGCATTGCAGTGTAGCTCTGCAGTCCGAGATGTTCCGTCGAAACAGGAACGTCTCGGTCCGCCTCGCGATTGATGACCACGAGTGCGCGCGGTGTTGTGCCGTGTCCGAGAAGGTATGCGGTGATGTTCAGCCCCAGAGCGTCGAAGCTCAACGGCAAGAGGTCGGAGCCGCTCTTCTGCGCGACCGCGAACGCCAGCATTCCGTAGTAGGGCGCGCCCGCAGTGTTATTGGCTCTTCCATCGTCCTGAACAGGCGAGTAGGAGCTAACAAATCCCAGCTGGTTGACGCCAGTTTCGATATTGACTCCCGAACAGCCATAGCTGGCCATTAATAACATGAAGTCCAAAGTCCACAACGCGCCCAAAAACGAATCACTTACTCCTGGACGGCCGCCGCCAGAAAAAGAATTCGTCTCGCACATGCGCCACGGAATGCCGCTGGCCTGCGAAGCAGCACGTAACCGCGTCAGAGTATCTCGTAACTTCGGATCCGGGTAGGTGAGCTGCTCGGCGCTTCCGTTGCGCTGGTTGTTGCGATAATAATGCGTGGTCAGGAGCTGTACCTCACCGTTGGCATCTTTGGCCATCTGCTCCACCCATTCAACTGAGCTGGCGGTATCAGGAGCGGCAAACCGAATATGCGGCACCGCCCGCAGTATTGCCTCGCGCCATTCCTGATACTCCTTGCGGTAGATTTCGTAGGTGTATGGGGCCTGACGAAACGGATGAGAACTGCGAGCAAGATTCTCAACCTCATTTCCAATTTCGAGCGCCAAAACTTCTCGCCCAAGAATCGACGTTACGGCCTTTGCTTCCTGAACGGCGTCATCGATGCTGCCCTGCGCGAAATTCACACTCCAGATCGCTTTCCACCCGATCTTCTTCAGGAACGCCGAGAACTGCTCGATGCTGGCGCGATTGATCACCGTATTCTGGGGCTCGGTGACGATGGTTCCGTCAGGTTCGTAGCGGGTGTAGTCTGCGACGATGCCACCCACACGCAGCACTCCTCTCGGCCCGAGGCCGCGAATCAGCTGAACATAGCGGCTGTTTCCTGCGCTCAGCAATCCGATCGGAGCTACCGAAGACATCTCATAGCCCAGACCGATGAAGTCGGCCGGAATATGCAACACCGGACCTGAGCCCGCTGTGAAGGCAACGGGCGTATCTGTCTGAGCGTACGAGCGGGCCGCCGAAGAGAACGCCACGCCCGCTGACAACGTCAACGATTTTCCAAGAAACGCGCGACGACTGACCATCAAGCCTCTCATTTCGCAGTCGCGGATGTACCGCTCCCGTCTTCGAGGCTGCGGCCCGCGTCAAAGCGGGATGTCATCAGCGCCCTGATGAAAACCCCTCCCACGACAGACCGCGCCTGAAAATGAATTTGCTTTCCATCGACGGTGTCATAGTAGTCCGTGAGTGGCACACGGGAATCGGATTGATCCGTCCAGTCCACGATCTGGTGGACGGCGCGCGTAAATTCGTGCGGGTCCGGAGCGAGAGAGGCCGTCCATAATTCCCAATCCAGCTTCGTGATGCTCTTCCGGTTGTCCAGTGGCAGGCCGTAATGCTGCATCTGTTTTGCATAGAACGACCACTCGGAATCAATGACCGATGCCGGAAATAAATTCAGATCGAGGATGCGGTCCCAGACGAGGTTGTACTTCTGGCTCCACGTTCCAGGCTGATCGAAGGCCAGAGCATAGTGATCGCCGTCGCGATCCAGTTCTTTCCACTTCGCCGGCAGCGGTCGTGCTAAAGACCGGTATTGCTCCGCCAACTCCCTGTCTCCGATGCCGGCAGCGATCTCGGCGAAGGCTCCCAGCGCTTCGATCGCCTTCACCGACAGGTTAGCGTTGTGCGCGAGATGCCCGGCAAAATCGTCGGTACTGAGCTGCTCGGCCGGATCCATCCCATAGTTGGCAACGTAGGCTGCCCATTCGGTCAGTTTCGGCATATAGCGCCGCGCAAAATCCCAGTTGCCCTCTGCCCGACCAAGCGCAGCCACCATGATCAATAGATTCCCGCTTTCCTCAACCGGCATCTGATTGTCGGCAGTCAGCTCTCCTCCGCCGTAGACCTGTCCGTCAGCCAGCGGAAATGTTCCCAGGTCATGGGGCGCAAACGGGAAGCGCCAGCGCTTCGACGTGGCATAGCGCATAACCGGCTCCAGTTGTGCCTGAAGAAGTTGGGGATTGAAGTACAGGAAGAAAGGAGACGATGGATAAGTGACATCCACCGTATCAATACAGCCATTGCTGTCGTTCTCTTTTGAAAACAGCATGGGCGTTCCATCCATATCCACGACCAGGGAGTGCGCTGCAATCGTCTGTCGAAACGCGAGCGAAGTAAGGTAGGCATAATCCGGGCCTCCAGCTCGCTCCATCGCACCCGTCTCGCGCTCATCAAACTGCCTCCCCCTGGCTTCCAGCAAATCATACTGGCTTTCGGCCTCGTCGAGCATCTCGCCTTCGCTCTTTCCGTCTCGCTGCCAGTAAGCACGCAGTCGCTGGTCAAGATACTCGATGGAAAAGCTCTCGGTATAAGCGAGAAGAACATGACGATGAACCGCAGACCCACTCACTTGGCCCAGGGGAAGTAAAACATCGAGGTGAATGGGACGAATCTTGTCGGTTGCCGGGCGCGGCATGTCGATATCATCGTTTGCCGGCAGGCCCCCGCTTTTGGCAAACTCCGCCATGCTGTCGTAAGAGAGCGCCGTGACCGACCTGAATCCGTCAGGCACTCCCAGACGAAAATATCCCCAATCGATGCGGATGCGATCCCCCGACTGATGGAGGACGGCCTGGTCGCGTGATCCTGTATTCAGCAGGGTCAGATGTTGCGTACGCGCACGTCCCCACGTCACAGGCTGGGAACCATCGTTGACCGCAATCGTGGGGCCGACGTCGAGGAGCAGGGAGACGTCATGGCTGCGGCCATCAGCTGAACTCGCACCCCAGGACAAATAGGTAACCGGCCGTGACAATAAGTCGAGATCGTTGGGGAGGAGCGGAGTGAAAAATGTTACCTCCAGGCGGATACCGCCCGCAGTGAACTCGTACCGCGTGTGCAGCGGCAGGACCTCGAGTGACGTCTGACGCATCGGCTGCGGTGTCTCATGGATGCCGTAATAGTTGTGTGGGATCGTGCCCATCCAGCGGAACACTTGTCCGTCGATGCGAGCGAGGCCCGTTAGTGGCTGGACCGCCTCAGACCAGTGCTTTGTTGGTTCATCGGTCAGATGGTCCGCCATGGACCAGATACTGAAGTAAGGGTTATTGACCACCAGCGGAACAGCCGGCGGCCGATGTTGCTGCTGGCTAAGCGCCATCAATGGTGTTATCAGGCCCAGACCGCAAAAAATAAGACACCGATTTATCACGCGTGAGCCTCGAGACACTATTTCGCCAGGAACTAAAGGATGTTTTGGACAGATCGAATCTGCAGCAAGATTGCACTTAGCGGGCGGAATGGCGAGTGCATCTCGTATGCTAGGTGGCGCCTCTTTTCGCTTGCAATAGTCAGCAGGTGCCATTTTGCAGTAGTTCTGCCGCACTATTGCCCGTTCTCTGTTGAAGCATTGTTCGATTGCGTTTAATCTGTGTGTTCCGGGCGCTCTGCGTGTTGTGGCGTCGCCGTCGATTGCAGCCGGTCAGTGCGCACGCAGGACATGATCGACAAGGATTCGATGGACTGAGCCTGCAGTGGCCGGTGGGTACGAGGGAGCCAGATGCCGTCACAGGAGAGAATTCGTACCTTTGTGGTGGATGACCATCAGGTCGTGCGGATGGGGCTCAAGACAATGCTCGAAAGCGTTCCTGACATCGAGTTGGCCGGCCTGGCGGCAAATGCGGCCGACGCCCTGGCCGCGCTGGAACAGACCCGGGCGGATGTCCTGTTGACCGATCTTCACATAGGCGAGATGGGCGGCGACGGTCTCATCAAGGAAGTTCTTCTGCGCTATCCGGGGATGCATTGCGCCGTGTTAACGAACTATCATTCCGACGAAGACGTTTTCCGGGCGATCAAGGCTGGAGCATTGGCGTACATTCTGAAGAGCGCCCCGCTGGAGCAGGTGACGCAGGCCATTCGCCACGTACACGCCGGAAAAACAGCCCTGCCGCCCTACATTGCGGAGCAACTGGCTCGTCAATTAAGCCGCAATCCGCTCAGCGGCCGTGAAACGGAAATCCTGCAATATGTCGCCGAAGGCCTAAATAATCTGGAAATAGCGAAGAAGCTGTTTATTAGCAAAAATACCGTAAGGAACCACGTCATTAATGTACTGGAGAAGCTTGGCACGAGAGATCGTACCGAAGCCATTGCTGTAGCGATCAGGCGCGGGCTCGTGCGCATTAACGAAGACTAACGCCAGCCTTCTCGGGAATGTCGGTGCCGCAGGGAGCGTACCCAATCGGTCAGGCGCGGCCTCCGGCCGTAAGGAGCCAGGATGGTGAGCGCGGTTCCCGCGCCCACATCCGTCTCGATATTGAAAATTGCACCTATCTTCTCGCAGCGGCGCCGTATGCTTCTGAGGCCAAACCCGTTCGGTGAGTGCGATAGGGAAAACCCCACCCCGTCGTCTCGTATCCGCATCACCGCCAGCTTTGGCTCATAATGCAGACTCACCTCCATCGTCGTAGCGTGAGCGTGGCGGATTATATTGATGATCGCTTCTCTGCCAATGTGAAACAATGCGTCCCGCACCGCGGTGGAGAAAGGACGCGCGGTTCCGCTGCGGGAGAAGGTCAGCGGCAGGAGCGCGGTCTCGCCTCTGCTGTGCAGCATCTCTCGTGTACTTCGATCGAGGGCAGTTAGCAGGTCCTGTCCGTCTGTACTATCTGGTTGCAGCGCCGCGATGCTCGCACTTGCTTCGCGATGACTGTGCGCAACCATCTCGCATGCATCGTGTAACTTGGGTACAATATCGGCTGTCCTGTCATTTCCATTCTTCAGGCCGTTATATAGGCCCTGAAGGTGAAAGCCGATGCCCGCGAAGCTCTGGGCCAGGGTGTCGTGCATCTCGTGGGCCAGCCGTTCGCGTTCGCCCATGATTACACCAAGCTTCCATCGCTCCAGAGCACTGTAGAGGTAGATTCCACATGCGAGCAGCGAAACCAACAGACACAGCAGCCGGATCAACTGCTTGCCTGTCCACCATGGCGGTCCGGCAAGTACCTGGATGTCGTCCGCACCTCGCAGCAGGACGGTGAACGCTGCGCCGGCATCGGTCGATTCAGCTGGTAGCCTGCAAATACCGCGGATCGACAATGTACTGCCGGGAAGCCAAGTGGAATACGGCCGGGCGGATAACCCATTCCGAACCACCGCGGTAAAGGTCTGCGCAGCATCGTAAAGCTTCAGGGTAGTCACGTGATCGGCGGCGGTTGTTACTGATGCAAGAGTACCCCGCACCTCTACGAGAGATGCGTTGAAAGTTCCGCTTGCCGCCTGCGTGGAAGTAACCGAGACTGGCACCACCAGCGTTCGATCCCAAAGCAGGCGCACGCGGGAGGGAACGAATTCCGGAGTAAAGCCGTTCACTATTGTCGCTCCTGTAATCTCCACCTCATCGCCGAGATTCAGATCGGTTGGCGATGTGGTGTGGACGGCGATGCTCCCCGTCGCATCCTGGACATACAGAGGATCGGTGAGAGTGATAACTCCCCGGATGGTGATTGCTGGGGTGCCGGGTGGTCCGGTCGAGAGCGAACTAATATCGGTAATTCGTGGCAGCTCGAGGATAGATCCTCCGGGTGAATCGCCGGCCGTATCGAAGCTTCGGTAGGCGCGTATAGGGGAGCTGTCGGGGAAGAATCGCTCGCGCATGCGGCTGTAATCGGCTTCGCGCGCGGGAAAGGTAGGTCGAGCAAGCAACGACGCGTGACTTCGAATCTCCTGCCAGGCTGTCTCGGTTGTTGAGCGAACGCTGATGTTGCGCCATGCTCCACCGGTAGCCATTGAGCGCAGGCCGATCTTGCCGGATGAAAAGCAAGGCTCATCCTCCAGCGCCGCCCACGAACTCTGCATCGTGGCCAGGTTGGTCGCCTTTGCGCCGATGCGGCACCCAAACACCACCACACGAATCCTGTACCATTCGCCGGTCTGGACACCGCCCGCCATGGGGACGGGCTGGCCTTCCATCCATCCATGGTCTGCTCGGCCGGCCACCAGTGCCGAGTCCGCAGAACGCAGTCCCACATAGTACCCGCGGTAGGCATCCACTCCCCGCTCTTCCTGACTCGCGCGAACAATGACTCCAACGTCTCCCTCGTGACCAATAAGCTGCAAATCAGCATCGAGTTCGTAGTTAGTCCAGCTATCGGAACCGGTGACGAGTTTGGCGCCGCGCTCATCGGAGCGGTTAAAGACGGTGGCGTTTTTCAGCTGCCAGGCGCCGCCGTAAGAGCTCCACTCGTCGGCGCCATCGGTCGAGAAGGAGTCGTTATAGGGCAGGCTACCCCGGCGATTGTAAATGGCGAACGGGATAAGGCCGGCCGACAGAGCCGTAATAATGGCCGTCGCAATCACCACCCAGCGCAGTCGGAGCGGGCCGGGCAAGTTACTGACCTCTCCAGTCCATGAAGAGCAGGTGCTGAATATCGGGATCGTCGATATTCTCTCTGGTTATCACAGTGGGCGCGGCGAATGTGTAAACGGGAACGGTCTCGCCGCGACGCTCCTTCAACACATACTCGACTGCCGTAGCCCCCATCATCCGCATGTTCGGGGCAACCAGAGAATCAAGCGCGTTCTTTCGCAGCAGGAACAGGAGGTCGAGATCGTAATCGCAACCCACAATGGTGACGCGGTCCGAGGTATGTGTGGCGCGGGTCGCAGCAATCGCGCCGCGGGTCGCGGCTGTGTTCAGGCTCACGATAGCGGACAGATTCGGGTGGGCCAGAATCGCCTTCTCCGCTGCCAACTCAGCCTGCCCGAAGCTAAAGCGACCCTCGGCCATCTCAACCACATGAATATCGGGAGCCGTTCGGGAAATCGCGCTGGAGAAGGATGTCGATCGGTCCGCAAGCGCGAACGAAAATGGATTGACACCCAGAACCAGAACCTCGCCGTGACCCCTCAGCACGGTTCTGATTCGATCCGCCGCCAGCAATCCCATCTGCTTCTCGTCGTTCAGAACGAAGCTCAGCCGCTCCTGCGGTTTCAGCGACAGCGCGCTTCCGAGAATCACGACTGGAATGTGTGCCCGCAGAGAGCGCTCAACCACAGTGTTCAGCGCAAAGGGATTGACAGGGCTTAGAACCAGGCCCAGGCTGCCGTTGTCAATGGCGCGCTCCGCCAGATCGACCTGCTGCTCCACGTCACCATACTCGGTGGGGCCGTTCCAGTAAATCCGCGCGCCCGATCGAAATGCTGCCTCGCTGGCTCCAACGTGTTCGGAAACCCACATCGACTGTGATGCCTGCTGGGGGATCACGCAGATGACGTTGTTCGACCGTCCGGAGTGGCACCCGCAGCACCACAGCAGCGCCGCGGTCGCGTACACCAGTCGGCACACCGAGGCCATAGGTGAGAATTTGAAGAGGCGAGAAAAAAATTTGCTTGCTGGGGACACACCCTGAACCAGTGGATCACCAGAGATAGCACACCGCGACCTGCTCCTGCAATCGTGGCAACCATCAGCCGCGCTGCGCTGGCCCAGCCACGTCGCGTAGTGCTGCAGCACCATATGAAATTGAACTGGGGGCACCATTGACTGGGTCATCAACGGAACCATACGATTCCCGCGGTACCCAGCACTACTCTAAGGTGGGTGTCCCCTGCGGGTGTGCAGACCTTTGGTAGTCCGGTTCGCTCTAAGGAAAACACCGGAATGCGGCTCAACGAATGCCGCTTCTCCGGTCGACTTTGTGCTCTCGTAAAATCGAAAGAACAGGCTAAGGATCAGGGAACAGCATGCATTTCAATCGACGCCGCTTTGTACAGGGTATGGTGGCGCTCCCGCTCACTTCCGCGGGTGCCCGGAATCTGTTTAGTGCTGACGACCCGGGCACAGGACCTGATGCGTTCAAACTTTCTGCTTTCGATCTGCGAGAAGTCACGCTGCTTCCCGGCCCGTTGCTTAGCCAGTATGAAAGGACGCGGGAGTTTTACTACCACGTGAGCAACGACGACATTCTCAGGGGATTCCGCGAAATCGCCGGGATGCCTGCGCCCGGCAATGAGATGGGCGGCTGGTGCGCTCGTGATTCATCGGAAGTTTTTGGGCAGTGGCTCAGCGGTATGGCTCGTATTGCCCGCGCCCACGACGACACCGACATGAAAAATAAGGCTGTCTTTCTGATGAACGAATGGGGAAAGACTTTAGGTCGCGGAAATACTTCGGGGATCGCCTATTACACCGAGCGAAAGGGACACTATCTGTACGACAAAAATGTCGGTGGTTTGACTGACATGGGGCTCTATGCTGAAATATCGGATGCCTGGCCGCTGCTGGAAAGCATTACAAATTGGGCTGAGACGAATCTTAGCCGACAGCGTTTGCTCGCGACCCCGGATCAGCGCCAGGCCAATTTCGACGGTCACTCGATGGAATGGTACACGCTGTCGGAAAACCTCTACCGCGCGGCCGCGGCGAGCGGCCAGTCGCGATACCGGACATTCGGGGACGTCTGGCGGTATGACCAGTACTGGAGCAAGTTCTACGACACATCCACACCGCGTGATGCCTCCGGAGTTCACGCCTACAGTCATTTAAATACATTCAACAGCGCTGCCATGGCCTATGTAGTGAGCGGTGATCCTCGCTACCTGAAAGCCATAGAGAATGCTTACGACTATTTTTGGAAAACACAGTGTTACGCGACCGGCGGCTATGGACCCGCCGAAACTCTGGTGGCCGGAAATGAGTTAGGCCGGTCGCTCGAGATGCGTTCCGATTCTGCCGAATGCCCGTGTGGAGCCTGGGGCGGATTTAAGCTCAGTCAATATCTCACGATGTTGACAGGGCAGGCAAGGTTCGGTGACCTTGCGGAGTTGTTACTTTACAACGTCATGCTGGCTGCGCTTCCGATGGCCGGTAACGGCAGAACATTCTATTACGCGGACTATCGCGTCGGTGGCGGCATGAAGACCTATCGTTGGGATACTTGGCCTTGCTGTTCAGGAACATATATTCAGAATGTGGCAAGTTATACACACTTTATTTACTACCAGGATCAGGGAAGCCTGTTCATTAATCTGTATGTTCCCAGTGAAGTGACATGGAGGTCGTTGCGTTTGCGACAGGAAACTACTTATCCGGAATCCGACCAGATCGTGTTCCGGATCGAGGGTACGAATCCCGTCGCCGGCGCGCTGCGCTTCCGCATCCCGGGCTGGTGCGATGCGGCCACGCTCGAAGTGAATGGCGAGCGCCAGAACGTTCCGTTTCGCCCTGGGACCTGGGCTGTCCTCAGTCGAAGCTGGTCACACGGTGACGTGGTGAAACTAACTTTGCCCATGAGCCTGAGGGTGTCACCGATTGACGCTGACCATCCCAATCGGATCGCTGTCATGGTGGGCCCGGTCGTACTCGCGCAGGACGCGCGTACTCATGAGCGGTTTAATCCCACATCCGCTCCACTGGAGAAACAGCTTGTCGCTGGTGACCGCCCGCTGGAGTTTACGGTAGCCGGAGCCCATAACCGGTTCCGTCCCTTCTACGCATTTGAGGAGAATTCCCCTTACTGGATGTATCTCGATATCTAGCTTACCTGTCGGCTGGCAGACAGACGGACCACCTTTTCGGGGAGGGCGGATGAAATGTGGCTGGGGGTCATGATGAGTCTTCTTCTGATGGGGAACGCCGCCGCGCCTGCCGTAGCCACGTCGGTCGAACAGCAGAGCTGGGGAACGGCCCCTGACGGGTCGCCTGTCTACCTTTACACCGTGACTTGCGGGCAGCAGGTAGCTCGCTTTACAAATTACGGCGCCAGGGTTGTAGCGATCAGGACTCCGGACCGTAAAGGAACGGTGGGGGATGCTGTTCTCGGCTACGACACCGCTCAGGAGTATCTTCACGACAAAAGAACGCACCTCGGTGCGACGGTAGGACGCTACGCCAACCGTATTGCCTATGGAACATTTGAACTGCAGGGCCGGCGGTACTCGATTCCGGTGAACAACGGACAAAATGCTCTGCACGGAGGAACTATCGGTTTCGACCAGCGCGTGTGGCAAGGCCATCCGACTGCTGAGGGAGTTGACTTCACCCTGGTCAGTCAGGACGGCGATATGGGCTTTCCGGGCACGCTGCGCGTCACTGTTCGTTATACGCTGCACGCCGATGCTTTACGCATCGACTACCAGGCCACCACGGATAAGCCTACCGTTATAAATCTGACGAACCACACATACTTCAATCTCAATGGCGATGATGCCGGCGACATCCTGGAGAATGTCGTCTATCTGAATGCGGATCGCTATACGCCGATAAACGCCGGTTTGATTCCTGTAGGCACCGAAGCGAGCGTTGCCGGAACACCGATGGATTTCCGCAATCCTGCCGCTGTAGGGCTGCGCATTCAGGACCAGGATGAGCAGTTAAAACTCGCCGGTGGCTATGACCATAACTTTGTTCTGAACGGCAGGAGCGGAGCCCTCAGAATTGCTGCCAGGGTCTATTCGCCTCAGAGCGGGCGGACTCTAACCGTTTGGACAACTGAGCCAGGAATCCAGCTCTATTCGGGAAATTTTCTCGATGGTAGCTTTACTGGGCGCCACGGCCGCCGGTACGAGAAGCACTCCGCCTTGTGCCTCGAGACGCAGCACTTCCCGGATTCCCCGAATCATCCCGGCTTTCCGTCGACAGTGCTTCTGCCAGGCACTTCATTTCGATCCTCTACCGTTTGGAAATTTGGAACCCAGGCGGAAGCAGAGGGCAGTCGCTGATGGTTTAGGTGTCGTTCCCGTCGAGTATTTTGTTACCTGGTCACTGGTACCATCAACCGCGGCGATCTGTAACTAAGGAAGGCGTTGCATGAAGAATAGCAGGGGATTGTCGAGACGTGTGTTCCTTTCCGGAATGCTGGCGGCGGGTGCATCTGCCTGCAGAAATGGAATGGCCGAAGTCTTGTTGACAGAGTCAGGCTCCGGAGAAGTCGCCGCACGTGGAGACAGTGCAGACGCATATGCGTGGGATACCCAGGGCATCCTGGAATTGAGAAAGTCACCTTTTGCCAAACTACACTGCGTGCCGGTCCACGCAGTAGCGATCCAGGAAGGATTCTGGTCTGAACGCCGGCACACCAACAGGACAAGCAGCATACCCAGTCTGCGCGTATCGCTTGAGGAGCACGGACGGATGGATAACTTTCGCCGGCTGAGCGGTCGCAGCCAGGCGCCGCGCCTCGGCAGGATCGCTTCCGACGCAGATGTATACAAGTGGCTTGAGGGCGCCTCTTTCGTTCTGCAATCTCAGGACGATCCGGAACTGCGCGGCCAGGTGCAGGATATCGTTTCAATGATTAAAGCTGCCCAGGAACCAGGCGGCTATCTAAACACCTATTACGTCGGTGAACATGTCCCCGAGAGGATGACACCCCTGGTTCAGGAGACGGGGAGTGAGCTCTATTGTTTCGGCCACATGTTGCAGGCCGCCATAGCTTATTACCGCGCGACCGGTGATCCCGTCCTGATTGAAACCGGACAACGCTTTCTTGATCAATTCCTCATTCCCTCCTACGGACCGGCAGAAGAGAAGAAACCGATAGTGTCCGGCCATCCAGAGGTCGAGATGGCTCTCATCGAACTGTATCGAACCACCGGCGACCGGCGCTGCCTTGATCTTGCCGGGTACATTCTTCAGGGCGACGAGAGAATCCTGTTGAGCCCGGAGAAGGTGGACAACCTCTACTGCGGGATCCCGTTCACATCAAGAACCAAATTACAGGGTGGCCATGCCGTCCGCGCTCTCTATGCATGTTGTGGCGCGACAGACTATTACCTGGAAACCGGGGATCGGGCGTACTTAAGAACGCTGAGTCTGCTCTGGGAGGATCTCCACGACAGGCAAATGTATATCACCGGCGGCCTGGGCGCTCTCAGCCAGGGAGAGTCGTTCGGCGATGATTATGAAATGCCGAATGCCCGCGCCTATTGCGAGAGTTGTGCTGCTATAGCCAGCATGATGTGGAACTGGCGAATGCTCGCGGCCACGGGAGATGCTCAATATGCCGACATGATTGAGCAAGCCTTGTACAACGGTATCAACTCGGGGATGTCGTTGGACGGAAGGACCTATTGTTATCGTAATCCGCTGGCGTTTGATCCTGCCTGGAGTACCGGAGATCGCCATACTCCAAACGGCCAGCTTCGAAATTCATGGTATGACACAACATGCTGCCCGCCTAATCTCGAACGCACCTTCGCATCCCTGCCGGGCTATTTCTACAGCATGTCGGAGCAAGGCGTCTATGTAAATCTGTATGACAACTCAGAACTAAACTGGATGTTAGCCAGCGGTAATAAATTCCGGCTGCGGCAGACCACACGTTATCCGTGGGATGGCGATATCGCCATCGACGTAACGTGCTCCTCTCCGGAAACTTATACCGTTTTTGTGCGCATCCCACGCTGGTCTCAAAGATGTGACGTTCGAGTTGACGGCAAACCTGCAGAGGGAGCGAGACCTGGAACATACCTGCCGATCCGACGCCAATGGACAGGTGGAGAAGTTATCAGGATAAAGCTTGATATGACGCCCCGCCTGATCAGAGCAAACGAGGCGGTCCTTGCTGACACGGGACGAGTCGCCTTTCAGAGGGGTCCAGTCGTCTTCTGTATGGAGGGTCAGGACCAGAGCTCGCGGCCCCAAAGCAGTCTCAGTGCATATTCTGTTTATGATTCCGGAGATACAAGCTTTTCGTACGATCCCGCAGTACTGCGTGGGGTTGGCGTACTGAACCACCCTGGATGGCAACGATCGGCGCCTTCGTCGCAGCCGCTATATCAGGTATCTTCAGAGAATCGATCAGAAGCGAAGCCGGTGGATATAAAAATGGTGCCTTATTACGCCTGGGGCAACCGAGGGATGGACGCAATGCAGGTATGGATGTCGCTTGCATACCCAGGCAAAGGGAGTTAACAGGCATACGAATCGGCTTACTTTATTTGTGAGACGAACGGTTGAACTGAAACTCGGGCCATGTAGGATCGCAATCCACTCTGGTCATCGGGCATGGGCTCAAGCGTGAGCTGAATTGGCAACGGGCGACCATCACCGCCTCATTTGGCCATGTCCCCTGCGCTCAAGATAGGTGCCGGGAGCACTTCCGGCAGTCTTCCTCCCATTGAGGGTGACTGCGGAGCCGTCGCCGCCCCAATTCGGATGGCGCAGATCGATTCCTTGAGCTACTTGTCGCACAGGGCGCAGATGGCTTTGTCCGCGTAGTGCTGCAGCACCATATGAAATTGAACTGGGGGCACCATTGACTGTGTCTTCAACGGAACCATAGGATTCCCGCGACACTCCAGCACAGGTCCAAGGCGGGTGTTCCGTGCGGGAGTGCGAAGCTTTGGGTTGTCCGGTTCATGCTCTCCCTTCGTTTACAAAGTGCCGATCCCTTTTGCATTGCAGTGGAGGAGAAGTGAGACAAGCGAGCTTTTGCACGAGCTGGAGAAACAGTTTTTACATTGCGACTCTGGTTGTATTCCTGGCCATCCCCAGTGTCAGTTTCTGTCAGTTTGGTTCCAGCATTGAGGGAACGGTCACCGACGAGTCGGGTGCTGTCGTTCAGGGCGCAACGATTAATCTGCGGAGTCTTGACACTGGGGTCATTCGCACCGCGACCGCGGGGTCGGACGGCATATACAACCTTGTCAGTCTCGGGGCGGGCCGGTATGAAGTCAGGGCGACCGCGACTGGATTTGCAACGGCAGCAGTGACCATTGAACTCGTCACTGGACAGACGCTGAACTTGCCGATCCACCTTCAGGTAGCTGCTGCTACCCAGTCCGTTGTAGTTACGGACCACCCCCCGGCATTGGACACAGCCGAAACTCGCACCGAGGACACGCTCGGGAATGTGGCGCTTGAAACATTGCCGATGGCCAGTCGCAGCGTGTTTCCGCTCATGGCCGATACCTCGGGAGCGGTCGGTTTAGGTACCGATCTCGACAGCAAGTTAGGAACCTCGACCGCGAATTTTGGCGAGCAGATGACCTTTGACTTGTCAGCCAACGGCCGGGGACCCAACGGCAATATGTTTGTCCTGGACGGGTTGGACGTCACCAGCGTCGTCTGCGACGGCTGCGTGAACATGGAGCCGAATCCGGATTCGATTCAGGAAGTCAGCGTCCAGGCCAACACATTCAGCGTGGAGTACGGTCGCGCCAGCGGATTCCAGGTGACGATGACTACCAAAGCCGGGACCGATGAGTATCACGGAGATCTGGACGACGTTTACAACTATCAGGGTCTCTGGGCAGGAACGGAGTTTGTTCATAATTATGCGCCATTCCACACGACCAACGGCTCGGGTGCGGTGGGCGGCCCTATTCTTAAAAAGCAAAACCTTTTCTTTTTTGCCTCGGCGGAGATTCTTCGGAGCCTCACGGCCACCGGCAATACGAGCCTTACCTATGAAGATCCTGCCTTCGTGGCCTGGGCCAATGCGAATTTTCCTGATACCGTCGGAACAAAGTTGTTGACTAAGTATCCCCCCAGCCTGGCCACCACCACTTCCGTGGCCAAGACCGCGGCTGCGGTTTTCCCGGGCACTTGCGGAACCCCCGCCACTGCTGACCTTCCCTGTGCAACCCCTATGATTGACAACGGTTACTTTAACGCTTCTGACTATACGAATGGGCAGGAGTACAACTTCCGCATCGACAAGTACTTCTCCAAAGACCGGGTTTACGGCAGCTACTACCGAATGAACACAAACTTTGGAGGTCCATCGGCTCGCCCCGCCAACGCAACCACCAACCCCATTTCTTCCCAGTCAGTGCAGGGTGATGAAACCCACACGTTTTCGTCGAAACTGCTGAATGAGGCGGAATTTGGTTTCAATCGGCCGTTTGGTAACACCGAGGCGAATGGCGACCTTTCCATCCCCGGGATCACGATAACCGGAGTCAGCACCGGATATACCTTTACCGGCGTCGAGGAGGACTATGCGCAGCCCAACTATCACTGGCGGGATGTCCTCAATTTTGTGCGGGGATCACACACGCTCAAGTTTGGTTACGACGGCGCGCGCGGCGAGGAGAACGATTGGCGCAGTGCCACGTACGGCCATCCCAATTTCACCTTCACAAACCTGCTCAATGTTGTGGAGGACAATCCCTACAGCGAGAGTCAACTTTCCTATTCGCCGATTACCGGCCAACCCTCCCCTGGGATCTACTTTCGGACGACCTACTTGTCGGGCGGATTCGCGCAGGACACGTGGAAGGCCAATAGCAAACTCACCTTGACATACGGATTGCGATGGGACGAATTCGGCAACCCGTTCCACCACGGTATGCCCGCCCTCCCCGGAAACTTCTATCTGGGAGCGGGGTCAACCTGGGATGAGAAGGTGGCGAACGGGTCGGTTATCCAGACATCGCACCTGCTGACCCACGCGCCTAAAGCTTTCAGTCCCCGCTTCGGTCTGGCGTATGATCTGACCGGCAACGCGAAGTGGGTCGTCCGCGGCGGCGCCGGCGTTTACCACGATTGGTTAACGCTGGGGGCCAGCACCGACGGCGTCAGCACAAATCCCCCCGCGTTCCTGGTACCGACTTTCCTGACCGGAACTACTACCCCGCCGATCTTCGCCCTGGGCACCAGCAATACCTATCCCTTCGGATTTCCTTACCCCACGTTAACGACAGTCGGACTGAACTCTCACGGCGGCGTGGTGGGAGATCAGCTCAACATCACCGCAACGGACCCGAACGTAAACGCTTCGGAGATTTATATCTATACCGCGACTCTGGAGCGGTCACTTGGACGGGCCTTCGTTGCCAGTGTCGGGTACGACGGTTCCCGCGGCACCGGCCTGGTGACCGACGCTGACCAAAACGGCGAGCAGAGTTTTGGAACTGACATTAACCGTTTTGCCGGAGATCTGATTGTGAACGATGATGTTCTGCATCGTCTCAATTCCTCCTTCGGAAGCATCAAGTATTCGTTCAATCAAGCCACCTCGCGTTACAACGCTCTGATCCTCTCGCTCAAAGGAAAGGTCACGAATAAAGGGTTCATCAGCGTCAATTACACGCGGTCGAGCGCGTGGGACGACGCGAATCAATACCCCACACCCCTTATTATCCCCAGTCAGGACTGGGGACCGTCGCCGGAAAACGCACCCAACCACTTCTCCCTGATCGGAACCTACTTCATTCCTGCTGTGGATTCGAATAATGCGTTCGCGAATCGCCTGACCGGAGGATGGGATATCTCAAGCAATACCATCCTGCAAAGTGGCTACCCATTCAGCGTCTACACCAGCGCTCAATTCGAGCCAATTTTCAACAGCACCCACACCGCGGTAATAGGTGAGCAGCCAGGCGGCGGTGATTACAACGCAGATGGCGACGCTTACAGCTACCCCAATGTCAGCTCGTACTCGCAACCCCACAACCGACAGGCCTACTTGAAGGGTCTCTTCCCGCTTTCGCAGTTTCCCACACCAGCTTTGGGAACTGAGGGAAATGAGATGTCCGACCGCTTCAACGGACCCGGTTTCGCCCAAACTGACATCGTGATGCGCAAGAACAATGACCTTCTGAGCGATGGGCGTTTGGCATTACAGCTCCGCTTCGAGTTCTACAACATCTTCAATCGCCCCAATCTCTGGGATGGAGCGACCTCCGCTACAAACGATGTGGTCGGTGACCTGTCCAGCGCAAGCTTCAGCAAGGCCACCGCCCAGCACAGCCCCCGCTACATTCAGTTTGGCGGGAGGTTAACGTTTTGACGCGGGCCGCCTCCGGCATCCGCCGGTGCCGAGGCGGCCCTTCACGGATCAATCCGAGAATCTTAAACCGTTGACGGAGCGGAGTCTGCAATGGCAGGCACTCCGGAAATTATTTGCGCTCCCGGGCGCAACTTCGTACCAAAAATGTATCCTCGTGAAAAGGATTCTTAAACATGGGGCGCGGTAGTCGGCAGTGAGCTACTCCCGGTTGGGTATTGCAGCAGGATTCCGTCCGATAACAATCCTGGTCCTTGGAGCAATGTTGAGCCTGCTGCCCGGGCTGGCAAGCGCGCAGACGAATCCTTCCGCCGTTATCGCCACGGTGCAGGCCCTGCGCGAACACGATTACCCAACGGCGCTCCGGTTGTCAGAGACCCTGACCTCGGCAAATCCGCGCGATCCTCAGGCCTGGACCCTGAAGGGTATGGCGCTGATGAATCTCGCACGACACCAGCTGGCCTTGAAAGCCTTTCAGCAGGCGCTCGCCATCGATCCGAACTACGTTGGCGCGCTCGAAGCCGCTGCCCAGCTCGAATACGATGCGGGCTCGCCGCAAGCCGAGCAATTGCTCGGCAAGTTACTCCGCTTGAATCCCCAGGATGAAACGGCTCACGCCATGTCGGGTGTGCTGGCGTACCACCGGAAAGATTGCAACACAGCCGTTGCCCACTTCGAAAAGAGCTCACAGGTGATTAGTGATCAGCCCCTGGCGCTTGGGGAATTCGGGAGCTGTCTGCTTCGCGAGAAACAGCCTGAAAACGCGATCTCGGTCTTTCAGCGCCTCGAACAGATGCAGCCCGGCGATTGGCGTTCGACCTACAACCTGGGGCTTGTCCAATTCCTTGCGCACCGGAATGTGGACGCCATCGAGACTCTCCAGCCCCTGACTGAAAGTGCTTCCCCGAATGCCGATGCCCTGAACCTGATCTCCGCTGTTTATGAAGCCAACCAACAGGTCCCGGAAGCGGTCGCTGCCTTGCAGCGAGCCATCCAGGTCGCTCCGCAGGACGTTGACAATTACTTCGACCTCGCCGCCCTGAGTCTGATTTATGGCCCATTTAAAGTCGGCATCGACGTTCTGAACGCCGCTGTGAAAATTGTGCCTGGCTCGGCCGCTCTTTACATCGAACGTGGCGTTCTTTACGTGCAACTGGGACAGTATCAGCAGGCGGACGCAGACTTTCAGCGAGCGAATGCCTTGCAGCCGGCGCAGAATTTTGGCACTGTGGCCCGCGGGATCTCCCTGCTGCAGGAGAACGAGATTGGGCAATCGCTGAACGTTCTGCGCGGGCGCCTTAAGCAGGCTCCCAATGATCCGGCTTTGAACTATGCGCTGGCCGAATCGCTGATCCGCAAGGGTGTGGCGCCGGGAACGGCAGAGTTTCAGGAGGCCCGGGAAGCCCTGCAGAAGGCAGTGCGCAGCAAACCGGATTTTGCCCTCGCATATGACGCGCTCAGCGTGCTCGATCTTAGCGCGGGACTCACCAGCGAGGCCGCTGACGCCGACCGCCGCGCTCTCGAGGCCGATCCCGAAAATTTCAGCGCGGCTTACCACCTGCTCCTCTGCTTGCGGAAGGGAGGCGATCAGAAGGAGGTACAGGAACTCGGAAAAAAGCTTGCGACCATGAGCGCTGCTCGGGCGCAGGCGGCCGCCGCCAACCGCTTCCGGCTGGCCGAAGAAGCGAACGACAACGCGGCTTCTTCACCTCCAGAAGATTCGCGTACAACGTTGCATCGCGGGAGCGCCCAATGATTCTTTGTCGAAGGCCCGCTAACATCGTCCCAGAAGTGCCGTCGTGAAGGCAACGCGCTTTAGGTGCGCGGCACAGCTGGATGACCGGCTTTTTGTATCGCAAATTTGTTCGGGGGGCCTCGTGGCGGCAACTGATCGCTGCCTCCCAGACTGAGCCCGGAAAAGGCGTGGTCCACGAAAAGGAGAAACAAAAAGGCAACAGAAACCGAGCCACTGTGGCCGTGGCCCGGAAAATGGTGGCGTATTTGCTGGCTATCTGCTCTATGGTCCGCCAGGTACGGGCAAGACTTGGCTGGTTTCGGCGATCGGGGCGAAGTTCGGCCTGTCGATCTACGTCGTGAATCTCACGGAGATGAACGACCGCACGCTGAAGAGCGCGATGAACGCCGTTCCGGAGAACTCCATCATCCTGTTCGAGGATATCGACTGCATGAAGGCCGGCAATCGCCGTCCTGAACTTTCACTCCCGGCAGCACCGCAGAGCGGGACAACAACCGCAGTCCAGGAGGGCAGCGCTACACCCGATCGCAGTGGCGCGACTCTATCCGGCCTCCTGAACGTGCTGGATGGGTTTCACGCTCCGTCCAACGTGGTCTTCGTGATGACAACGAATGCCGCCGAGGCGCTGGATCCGGCACTGCTGCGGCCGGGACGCATCGACTACAAGCTCTATCTCGGCGAAGCCTCCGACTCGCAGAAGTACGAGCTGTATCGCCGCTTCTTTCCCGAAGCCACGGAATTTGAAGCGAGGGAGTTTGTGGAGGCACATGCTGTCGAGACGATGGCGGAGTTCCAGGGCCTCCTGCTGGTCCTGGAGCAGGAGACGGAGCCTGCGGAACTGTGCAGCTAATCCGATTCTGAATCTCGCAACAGCAAAATAGCGGGTGCCCCGGATCGGAACAATGTCATTCGCGGTTGCTCATTCTGCAATGGTTCCGACGGGTCAGGGCTAGCCGGAGCAACGGGCACCACTATGCATCAGTCAAAACTCCGAAGAACTTCGGCCATAAACATTACTGTATAAATTATTGATCTTATGGTGCCCGGAGGGGACTCGAACCCCCATGCTCTGTCACGACCTACGAATTTTAGGTCCCCCTCTTTCGCAGCAAGCTCGATGCCCGTCGTAGCCCATCTTCCTGATCTGGGCCAGCGTCCCCGGTTGATCCTTGCCGGCTTTGGTGAGAAGAATTCCAGCTATGACCGTACCGCGAAGCGTTTGTCTCCTGCTGCGCGGCGAACCTCGCAGGCGGCGATAAGAGTTAGGGTCAGATCTTCATGATTTCCATGTCGTGGGCGATTTCGGGGGCGAGGTCCGTGGCGATGTCCAGGGGCGTGGTGATGACGGCACCGCTGATTACGCGAGCACGCGCAAGAGCGGCCTGGACATCGGGGAGGATGTTGTTGTGGCCCACTTGCTGGACGAAATCGGCACGGGCGAGGAGCTTAGCGGGCTGATCACGGGCGCCGCAGAGGAGAAGGGTGCGTCCGGTTTCGCGGAGGCGATCGGCAAAGGCTTCGAGAGCGTAAAGGCCGGTCGCGTCGAGGGCGGTCATGTTGCGGAGACGCAGGATGACGATCGCGGGAAAGGCGCTCAGGTCCTCGGTTGCCTCTTCTAACTTCTGCGCGGCGCCGAAAAGGAAGGGGCCGTGGATGCGAAGGATGGCGACGTTAGGTGGGATTTCCTTGTCCTGCAGGATGTGGGCCTGACCATCGCGAAGATATTGTTTGGTGACGGGAGCGACGGTGGTGGTTTCGGCGATGCGGTAGATGTAAAGGAGCGCGGCGAGCGCCATACCCACACCGACAGCGACGGTGAGGTCGGCGACGACGGTGAGCGCGAAGGTTACGATCCAAACGGCGATGTCAGCTTTGGCAAGGCGGAGGACGCCTCCGATCTCGCGCCACTCGCCCATGTTCCAGGCCACGACGAAGAGTACAGCGGCAAGCGTGGCCAGGGGGATGAAGCGCGCAAACGGCGCCGCGGCGACGAGGATGATCAACAGCGTGAGCGCGTGGACCATACCGGAGACGGGCGTGAGCGCGCCTGAGCGGATGTTCGTGGCGGTGCGGGCGATGGCGCCGGTGGCGGGGATTCCGCCGAACAGGGGCGATGCGATGTTGGCGACGCCCTGCGCGACGAGCTCAACATTGGAGTTGTGCCGGTCGCCGGCCATGCTGTCGGCGACCACGGCGGAGAGCAGGCTTTCGATGGCCCCGAGCATGGCGACGGTGAAGGCGGAAGGCAGGAGCGGAAGGATGTTCTCTGCACGGAGGTGCGGGAGAGTGAAGGGCGGGAAGCCGCGGGGAATGCCGCCGAAGCGGGTGCCGATGGTTTCGACGTGGAGATGGAGCAGGGCCGCGGCGGCGGTGCAGGCGAAGACGGCGAGGATAGAGCCCGGGATGCGGCGATTAATGCGCGGCCAGAAAAGGATGATGGCGAGGGTGGCGGCGGCGATAGCGACGGTGGGCCAGTGGAGGGTGCCGATGTTTTCGGCCAACACCTTCATGCGCGGCAGGAAGCTGCTGGGGACAGGAGGGGTTTTGAGACCGAGGAAATCTTTGATCTGGGTGGAGGCGATGAGCAGAGCGATGCCATTGGTGAAGCCGATGATGATCGGGCGGGGAATGAACTTGACGGCGGAGCCGAGGCCGGTGACGCCCATGATGAGGAGGATGGCTCCGGCCATGAGGGTGACAAGGGAGAGGCCCGCGATCCCGAAGCGGGCGACGATGCCGGCGACGATGACGACGAAGGCGCCAGTGGGCCCGCCGATCTGAACACGGGAGCCGCCCAGGGCGGAGATGAGGAAGCCAGCGACTACGGCGGTATAGAGTCCGGCCTGGGGCGTGACGCCAGAGGCGATGCCGAAGGCCATGGCGAGGGGCAGAGCAACGAGGCCGACGGTGACTCCAGAGGCGAGGTCATGGCTGAAGCGACGTACCGAATAGGTGCGCAGCGCGGTGACAGACCGGGGGAGCCACTGCTCGGGGAAGGCCACTCAGGCGCGCTCCTCGGCCTTCTCCAGTTCCTCCAGCATGGCCATGGATTCGCCGACCTGCTTCTGGAAGTAGCGACGCATGAGGTCGAGCATTTTCCAGATGAGGGGATCGCGGACGGAGTAGAAGACCTGGTTGCCCGCACGGCGGGCATTGACGATCTGGCGGGCGCGGAGAACAGCCAGATGTTGCGAGAGGTTGGCCTGTTCGAGCCCGAGGCGCTCGGTCAAAGTACCGGCGGCGAGCTCGCCTTCGCGCAGGAGATCGACGATGGCGATGCGCGTGGCGTGGGCGAGAGCCTGGAATATCTCCGCTTTAAACTGCCGCAACGAATCTGGCATATGCGTGATTATATATGGAGTAATTCATAATATTCGCAACTTCGAATATTATACTGCCGGCTCTGCCGAGATCCGCCGCGCGAGGAGAAGCGCAGGCGCGGTGCCAAAGTTCGACGCGAACGTGATCGAGAGGTCGATTTCGTATGCAGGCCACCTGACCCCGACTGATGTGCGGATCAGGAAGGCCGGCTGCCGAAGACGTGAAGATCTGAAGACTGGAGAATTTGAACCTACTCCCCCAATTCAGGCAGGCCCCTGTCCGGTGCGGTTTTCGCGGCCTCCGATTCAACCGGTTGGAGCTGGGTTTCATCGACCGGAACGTGAACTGCGGGACGCCTCTTTCTAACACGGACGACGGTCGGTAAGCAGCACAAATGCCGCGCAGAGAAATATTTATCCGCGCTGGGAAAATCGCGCGCTGCGGCTGAATAGACTAAATACATCATTTCGCATTGCGCTGGATTCGAAACTCACCAGTTGACTCAGGTGCGGAGGATCGCCTGCGATCTTTCGCGCGTCTGAGCGATGCGCATATTGACGGCAGTCACCCGGCCTATGACTTCCGCCTCCGCCGGATAGCGCACCTCCCGCACCTGGCTGGGGGATTGCGGATGGGGAATGAGCAGGAGGCTGGTTTCGCCCTCCTGGCACCACGAGCAGACGTATCCATCACGGAGTTCGACAAAATAGATGGGCCGTTCGAAGGCGCTCGACCAGCGGCCCCGCTCGATTTTGCGCTGCGCGGGGTCGATCTCGACAAACGATCCGGGCCGAATCAGGGGAAACAGGGTCAGGTCCCGGGTGCCGATATATCCATAGACGGCCGACGTCGGGTCGCTCTCCGGGAAAAGGTCGGTGGCGAGACCCCGGTATCCGGAAAACATGCGGGAGAGGAGATCCGTCTTTTCCAGTCGAGTCTCCGGCATCAGTTCGCGGCCGGGAGTCGTCTGCACCTCAGAAGTTCCGATGAGATGAGTCTGGGGCAGAGCCAGTCCCATCTGTTCGCGGCTGATATCCGCGAGATTGACACCAAAGAAGCCGAGCACTTCGTCGAGCCGAAGGTGATACAGGGTGACCAACGTATAGATCTTATAAATGCCCGGCGGTAACTCGCCTCTTTCGATCTCAGATAACCAGGCGTGAGAGATGTAATACTCCGGGTTTTGCTTTCTGTCCGCCAGTGCACGGCTGAGGCGTTCGACCTTACGGATCGACAGGCCGAGGCGCTCCCGCGCCTCGCGCAGGCGTCGTCCGGCTTCCGGGTTGGGGGAGGACCCTGGCATCGGAAAAGCTGCTGAACCGTTCGCTGTCTTCGCGGATACCGACAATTCGTAATTCTGTGCCTTCCGTCAGTATGAGCGAACTTCTGATGCGGTAGTACGTGACCGAACCGGAGCGGTTGCTGCTCCGACCAAAGTATGGTTCCGCTGAAACGACAATTACGTGGGCCTACGAAGAACAGACTCCCCGGTCGCGATCCCTGTCGGCCGGGATATCCGGCAGCCAGGCGGCGGACAGTGGCAGTTCAATAATGCCATCTCTCGCGGGGTTCGTGTGAAGATCTGCCGACTTTCCCGGGAGCAGCCGGGTTCGCAGTGTGCAGGCGAGGCGTAGTGGCGGAGCACTCCGGGTGAGGGAAGCGGGCGAACGAACGGCGGCGCGCATCCGCTCCATCCTTGCTTCACGCGGCCTCACTCTGCACCAGGTCGCAATCGAGTCGCAGCGCCTTTACGGGTCGGGTCTCAGGAGTATCCCGCACACTCTTTACCATTCGCTTGAAAACTCTGCTTCGTTCGGGCCCAGCCTGCCACAGACCTGTACCCTGAGCCGCATCACCGGCTATCGGCTGGAAGATTGGCTGGCGGCCGTAGGGATCGATGTGGAGGTGCTGGCGGGGCTGCAGGCGTCACTGCCTTTCGGCCGAACTCGACTCATCGATCCTGCCCTGGAGGGGACGCGCTGCACAGCGAGGGGGCTCGAAGAGAGAAGAATCGACGTCGACTTGCCCGGTGTCACGCCTTTGGGTCGACTGCTTTGCTGGAGCGGGCAAACCTCGTCACGGATACCCGGCAACGTTCCGGATAAGCAGGAGGTACTGTTCGCGAGAATCGGATGCCAGGATGTCTTTGCTTTTCCGGAATTACTGCCAGGCAGCATCGTCCGCCTGAAGCCCAACGGTATATCTCCTTTCGTAACCGGCAGCGCCGGTCCCAGCCATCCCGAGCTTCTGCTCATCGAAGATAACCGGGGATTATGGTGCGGCCGGTTTCATGTTTCGAGTGAGGGCATGGTCCGCGGCACGGCGCCTGAACTGGCATATGCTCCAGTCGCGCTCAGGTGCCCCCAGGAGGCAAGAATCCTCGGCCGCGTTGACATGGAGTTCCGCTGGTTGCATCGATTCGAGAGACCAGATGTGCCTGGGGAGCTTGCCTGGTATCGGCCTCCGCGGACGCTCGAATCAGCCGCATCAAGCCTTGGGGTTCTCATTCGGCGGGCGAGAACGAGGGCCGGTCTGACTCTCGAGGGGGCTTCGCTGCTCTCCCACAAAGTGGCGCATGCTCTCAACGATGAACGCTGTGCGATGGCGCGGAGCACACTCGCAGAATATGAGACGCAAAGCACGCCACCGAGGCACCTTGAAAAGGCGGTGACCCTCTGCCTGATTTACGCTGTTCCGCTGATCGATTTCGCCAGAGCAACGGGGACCGCACCGGAGCAACTCGGCCGACAGTTCATTCCGAGGGCGCTCCTGCCCTCGGGGAGGACCGCGGCTCCTCCCGGTGCCCGACCTGATGGCGCAGAGTCCTCTTCCCCTCTGCTCCCACAGTTGGGTGCGATCCCATGGTTCCTCGGCAGTTCTCTGGCGGGGATATCAGGGATTCCGCGACCTTCGCTGCGCGACTTTTTCTGGCTGACCGGCGCGCATCCCTTCCTGCCCGCCTACACCGGGGACAGCATGCTCGCTCTGGTAGACCGGAGTAAGAAAAGCCCGGTGCGCATATCGAACCTGCCCGCGTGGCTGCAACCGGCCTATGTTCTGCTGCTGCGGGGCGGGGAATACCGCTGCGCCTGCTGCAGCCTCGACGGAGAAGACCTGTTTCTCTGTCCCGGATCCGGGAAGGAGCGCGTTCTGGAACAGCTTCGCCTCGGCCGGGATGCCGAAGTGGTAGGTCAGATTGTCGGACTGGCGCGACGCATCGCCCGATGATCCGGGCTCTTGTCATGACTATAAGAAGGGCCACAGTGTACTAGCAGGAAACTATCTCGATTCTGTCAATGGCCGGATTGTCGGGTTTCCGGAGATTTGGCCTGTGCGCTGGCCAAATCTCCGGGATGTTGGCAGAGTAGGCGGAGTATCTCGGGAACTTATCTCCCAGGGTGACCCGATGCTCCGACTTTCTACAAGCGTGCGCTGCACCCATTCAGCCGACGGGGCCGTCATCCTCGACATCCGGCAGGGCAGCATGTTCCGTTTCAACCCCACTGGTTCGCGCGTTTTAGAACTGCTGTCTGCCGGCGCCGACGAGAAGGCCATCGTCTCGAGCCTGGTCGAGGAGTTTTCGGCCGATCCCGCGACGGCCGCGGCCGATACGGGCGAATTCCTCACCCTCCTGCGCGAGCACGCGCTTCTGGAGGCTTAGTTTTCCGACGCTTTGAGAGAGGCTGGGTGTGGATTCGAACAGATTGCTCGGGGATCTCAAGCGCAGCGCGTAAGGCTAAGTTTTTGCATTTGGAGGCGGACCTCGATGGAAAGCGTAGTTGCATTACGAGAGACTGAAGCGGCGTACCAGTCCTATCCTCCGGCAAACGAGCGCTGTTACGCGGTCCTGCTGCGGCAGGACGATGGTCAGGTTCTTTTGTCGAAGAATGGCGATCGCTTCGGTATCCCCATTTTTGAGATTCCCCGACAACAGCGAGTTTCTCCGAACCTGTTGTCGCTGATCCACATGCGCTTTGGCCTTATCGCCATCTGCCGTTTCAGCCTGTCCATCCGCGACCTTGACCCGGACGGGTATTGTGTCGTTCTCGAAGTTCCCGATGACGCGCCGGCCGAAGGTCACGTCGTCTGGATCGATGTGCATGCGATCGGGTGGGACAGTATCGAGCCCGATCCTGCGCGGAACGTGTTGTGGACTGCGCTCGCGAAGACGACGGCGTTCAACGCCGGTCAGGTTGCTGGCCGGTTTGTGCAGTCCGGATGGCTGACGGAGGTTCTCGCCTGGGCAAAGGCTTCGCTCGCCGTCCGCGGTGGAGAACTGACCGGGAAGTGGTCGCAGTACAACATGGGCCCGGATTTCGCCCTTCTCCGCCTCCATGCTGTCGAGCGCGATATCTGGTTCAAAGCGGTGGGCGAGCCGAATCTTCGCGAATTTGGCATCACGAAATGTCTCGCCGGACTCCGACTGCCGCATCTGCCACCGCTGCTCGCGACGCGTGAAGACTGGCACGGATGGCTGATGTTCGACTGCGGCGAAGGCTGCCTCGATGAGCGGGCCCAGCTGCAGGACTGGCAATGCGCCGCGCAAGCACTGGCCGAGTTGCAGATCGAGTCTATCGGACAGGTTGGAAAGATCCTGAATTCCGGTGCGCTGGACAGGAGAGCGCGCAACTTATCCGGTCTGGTCGATCCCTTCCTCGATTCGATGGGCTCGCTCATGGAAGAGCAAACCGCCCTCTCTCCGTCTGCACTCGGCCGGGAGGAGCTGGGATGGTTGGGAAAACAGATTCAGGGTGCTCTCAACCGTCTCGACAGCCTGGGAATTCCTGACACGCTGGACCATCTCGACCTGAATCCCGGAAATATCGCCCTGTCCGGGCACGAATGCGCATTCCTGGACTGGGCTGAGGCCTGCGTGGGGCATCCATTTTTCAGCTTCCAATATCTTTTGGAGCATTTTCGTCGCGCGATGAAACCCGATGCCCGGCTCGAAGCAGAGCTGATTGGCGCTTATGCCGAATGCTGGCAACCGCGGGCGGCAGCCGAAGCAATCAAGGAGGCGCTCGCCGTCTCGCCGATGCTCGCGGCCTTTGCGTATGCCGCCGGGAACGACTCCTGGGCGGAGCGGGAGAGAGGCAAAAGTCCGGAAGCGGCCAGGCTTCTGCGCAGTTTGACCCGGCGGATGTATCGGGAAGCACTCCGATGGACAGAGGGAGGATCGCGATGCCAGGGATGACCGAAGCTCCGCCCGTCTCACGGATCGATCCGGTAACGGACATTCTGCACGGGGTGCCGGTAACCGATCCCTACCGCTGGCTCGAAGAACAGAACTCGCCCGAAACGCGCGCGTGGATCGCCGCACAGACGGTCTATGCCCGAAATTATCTCGACCGAATTCCCGGACGTGAGCGCATTCGCGAGCGCGTGCGCGAGCTTCTGGACGTCGAAACCTACGATTCTTTCCTCAAGTGCGGGAATCGATATTTCTTCCGCAAGCGCCTTCGCGCGAGCGAACAGCCCTCGATCTATTTTCGAGAGGGACCGGAGGGCGAAGACCAGCTGCTCCTTGATCCCAGGGCGCGGGGAACGGGAGACTACACATCTGCCAAACCGGTCCGTGTTTCGCCCGAGGGATCGCTGCTGCTCTATGAGGTGAAACAAGGCGGCGAGCGTATGGGCACGTTTGAAATTATGGATGTTGCCAGCCGCAGTATTCTTCCCGATCGACTGTCTCGCGGCTACCTGCGTGGCTTTGCGTTCGCGCCCGATGGGAGGAGTTTTTACTACATCCACGAGCAGGAGAATGCGGAACGGCCGCTGTATCGCGCTGCCCACCGCCACGTGATTGGCACCGACCCTGGGGAAGATCAAGAGGTCTTCTCAGCGGGCGAGGGAAAAATGTTCCGCCTACTTCTTGTCCCCGGTTCTGACCGCCTGGGTTATCTTCTGTATCGATTTCTGGAGAAGACCTATCTGGATTTTTACCTCGCTCCGATGGAATCCGCGCATACTCCCGTGTGTGTCTTCCGAAATGTTACATACTCCTTTGCCCCGATTCTCACGGACACTCGCATTCTGGCAGCAACCAATCGCTACGCTCCGAACCGCAGCATCGTGGAAGTGCATTTGCAGGAGCAGGGAGAGCCCTGCTTCACGGAAATTGTGCCGGCACAGGACTTCTCGATCCGCAACTGGACCGTGGCGCGGGACCGCATTGTCGTGGCCTATGTGGACGGAACAAGAACAAGAGTCGAATGCTATTCGCTTTCCGGGGAGAAAGAATATTCCGTACCCATACCTGACAACGAGACTGTTCATCTGCATTCCACCGCTCCCGACCCGGATGAACTTTTCCTAGAGCGCGAATCATTCACCCGGGGGGTCGCCGCCTATCGCCTTGACCTTGTATCGGGAAAGAGCTTCCTCTGGGCGACAAAAAGCGTCCCCTTTCACTCCAGTGATTTCACCTATGAAGAGCATCGGTTTCACTCCCTTGACGGTGTGCGCATCCCGTTGTTTGTGGTGGGCCGCATCGACCTCCTCCGCTCCGGGTCTCACCCTGTGATTCTGACTGCCTATGGGGGTTACGGCGTTCCCGTCACTCCGCAGTTCAGTGTCTTGGCGGCAACTCTCATGGAACGCGGCTGCCTTCTGGCGCTCGCCGCCATTCGCGGAGGATCGGAATTCGGTGCTGCATGGCATCGCGCCGCCACCCGCCGCCATCGCCAGGTTGCTTTCGATGACTTTCTTGCTGCCGCGGAATGGCTTATCGCCAGGGGTCGGACTGAACCCAGCAGATTGGCCGTCTTTGGGGGATCGAATTCGGGCCTGCTGGTTGCCGCAGCGATTACCCAGCGACCGGAATGTTTTCGCGCCGCCCTCTCCATCGTTCCTTTGACCGACATGTTGCGCTATCACCTCTTCGACAATGCCCACGTCTGGAGGGATGAATTTGGGACGGCTGAGGAGGAGGCAGACTTTCGAGCACTGGTGAACTATTCGCCCTATCACCAGATTCAGATGCACATGCACTATCCGGCGGTAATGTTTGTCTCCGGTGATGCCGACCAAACCTGCAATGGACTCCATGCGCGCAAGATGACTGCGCGCCTGCAGACGGCAACCGGGTCCGAGCGCCCCATATTTCTTGACTATCTTGAGGCTCGCGGGCACTCCCCCGTTCTTCCCCTGAGCGTGCGTGTCGACGCCCTTGCCGATCGCGTAGCGTTTCTCTGCGACCAACTGCAAATTCCCTTTTGAAGGGAGGTAGCCCTGATGTTTCTACTTATCCTAAGAGCCTATTTCAGTCTTTTGGCACTCGAGCCCTACTTCCTTCGGAGAGACTTTGCGGGGCTGCGTAACAAAGTCAGCGGTTGTACTCTCGGCAGGTCCACGACCGATGCAAAGACGCTCGAGCAGCTCTGTATGGCCGTGGACTGCGCTTGCATCTGGTACTGGAAACAGGTGCTCTGTCTCCAGCGGTCGATCGTCACCGTGTGCCTCCTGAAACGACACGGCATAGACGCGTGTATGGTGATCGGCGCCCATCCCGTTCTCTTCCGGGTACACGCCTGGGTGGAATCGGCCGGGCGCGTAGTGAATGACAAGCCGAGCGTGAAGGAGATTTATGCCGTGCTCGATTACTGCTAAGCACTGCTGGGAGAAACCATGAGCGTTCAGTGGGGACAATGGAATTTTGATGGACGTGCCGTCGACCGCCGCGATGTCGCGAGAGCGGCCGATCTGCTTGGTCCGTATGGTCCGGACGGAACCGGCTCGTATACCAACAACGGGATCGGTATATTCTACCGGGGCTTTGCTACGACCCGGGAATCCCGATTCGAACGACAGCCTTATCCGCTGCCCTCCGGAGCGATCCTCACGTGGGACGGGCGGCTAGATAATCGCGATGAGCTCATGCTCGAATTGGGTGGCTCGCGCCATATCGAGATGCCGGATGTGGAGATCGTGGCCGCCTGCTATGAAAAATGGCAGGCCCGCTGCTTTGCCAAACTACTCGGCGACTGGGCCCTCTCGCTGTGGAATCCGCATGACCGCTCGCTGCTGTTGGCAAAGGACTTCCTGGGACTGAGGCATCTGTACTATGTGACTGACCAAGACCAGATCATATGGAGCAGTGTCCTCGATCCGCTCGTCCTGTTGTCGGGGCATCGGTTCCCGCTCAGCGGAGAATATATCGCTGGGTGGATTTCCTCTTTCCCCCTTGCGACCCTCACGCCTTACACCGGAATATATGCCGTTCCACCGGCCTCTTACGTGCTTTGTCGCAATGGAGGGATCGAGGTCTTCGAGTATTGGAAGTTCGATACCCGGAAGACAGTGCGGCATGCTAACGATGCTGACTATGAAGAGCACTTTCGCGGGGTCTTCGAACGCGCTGTAGCCGCCAGGCTCCGCTCCGATCGACCGATTCTCGCCGAACTCAGCGGTGGAATGGATTCTTCTTCCATTGTGTGCGTGGCCGATCTTCTTTGTGCAACAGGCCGCGCCACCGCGCGCATAGACACCCTTTCGTACTTCGACGATTCGGAACCCAACTGGGACGAGCGGCCATATTTCACGCTGGTTGAAAAGAAGCGCGGCCGGGCCGGGTATTCTATCGACGTTTCGCCGCGCGAAGAAGCGGATCAGACCCCAGAGCGTGGCCACCTCCTCTTCTTGCCGGGTTCACGGAGCGCTCATCCCGTCGTTATGCGGCAATTCACCGCCTGTCTCGAAGCCGCCGGGGCCAGGGTCGTGCTCTCCGGAATCGGCGGCGATGAGGTTACGGGCGGAGTTCCCACTCCCCTGCCAGAGCTGGCGGATCTTGTCGCGAGACTCCGTTTCGAAGCGATCCGGAACCGGCTGGTCGCCTGGGCGCTCACCCAGCGGACCCCGGTGCTCCATCTCATCATCGACACGCTGCGGCTCTTCCTTCCTGCGAAGATGGGCGATGCCCGAGGGATCCGAATGCCACCCCCATGGGTGGACCGAGCGTTTGCTGACCTCCATCAGATAACGCTGCGCGGTTATCCCGGCCGCCTCCGGTTCCGCGGTTCGCTTCCGAGCTTCCAGGAGAATCTGCGGACGCTCGACGCGCTGCGCAGGCAGATCGCCTGCACCTCTCTGTCCCCCGGTTGCCTGCGGGAGACGCGCTATCCCTTTCTGGATCGCAGTCTTCTGGAGTTTCTCTTCGCCATTCCCCGCGAGCAGTTGATTCGTCCCGGTCAACGCCGTTCGCTCCTGCGGCGATCGTTGATCGGCATTGTGCCCCATGAAATCCTTGCCCGTTCTCGCAAGGCCAGCGTCGTCCGGGGCGCCATAACCACGATCGCCTGCAGATGGGCGAAACACTCACAGCCCGGCGAGTTGTTAAGCGCTGCGCTCGGCGTAGTTGATGAAGCAGTGTTCGCAGCGACAATTCGAAGGATCTGCCGGGGAGAGGACGTACCAATGATTCCGGTCTTGCGGATGCTCACATTTGAGGATTGGCTCGGAGATCTTTCCAACGCGAAGGTCGTGGAGCTTGAGAGCCAGACTCCTGCTGGAAAAATGCGGAACCGCAGCCTGGCGACGTCCCCACGCCGGATTGCTGCACGAATTACGATACCGCGGAGCGACTTGCGGTGCGGAGAAATGAGTCAGGTCGCGAAGCTCGCGGCTGAGAGTCCCGGACCTTCAGCTCGCCGGCTGGCGGTCCTGATTCCAAATCGAAAGGAGGTGAATGCAAATGAAATACGATAAGCCACAGATCGTTCTTGTCGCGTCGGCCGTCGAGACCATTCAGAGCTGCGCGAAGGGGATCGTCAGTGCCGACTGCGGTAATTCCGACCAGCCGACCAATGGCGCGTACGAAGCCGATGAGTAGCGGGAAGCCGGAGCGTCCGAGAAAGGTCGGACGCTCCGGCAGATTTCCGGAGTTCAGGGTTCTGCGCCAGCGCCTTGGCCCTGAGTACTATCGGCATCCGTCTGCGGGCAACAACTCGTCGCACTCAGGTATTTGTCGAACCATCCAATCACGCGGTATGCAGCGTCAAGCTGGTTCGCATAACCGAGGTTCCAGTGCCGTTCGCCCCGGTACCGGGCATACTCCACGACCCGGCCCAGTCTGCGCAGCCCCACAAACAACTCGTCCCCAAGGAATGGCGCCACGCCCGTGTCCTCCTCCCCCTGCACGATCAGCAAAGGCGTTTCGATATGGTCGAGAAAGGTCACCGGGGAGTTCTGTCTGTAACGGTCGGGAAACTCCCAGGGGGTCCCGCCCATAAGTTCCTGCCCGGTCTCGGCGAGCGCTGCGCCGAATGCCGTTCCGTCCGCGCTGAGCTGGCCATAGTGCCCGTTGAGATCGCCCGGGCCGTTCGCCTCCACCCCGGCACGAAAGCGGTTCGTCTGCGCAAGCAGGGACAATGCCGTGTACCCGCCGTAGCTGTGGCCCAGTACCCCCAGTCGTTCCGGGTCGGCAATTCCGAGTTCCACGGCTTTGTTCACGCCCGGCAGGATCGTCTTGGCGAGATCGAGCATCGGCGTTCCCAAATGCTGCGGCGCATCCGGCATCAGCACCGCATACCCGCGAGTGGCCAGCAACTGGATATTGAAATACGGCGCGCTCCAGTCGAAACCGCCAAAACGATCCGCATCCTGGGAGAGCGCAACGCCACCGTATGCGAAAACAATCATCGGATATCGCTTTCCCGTCACATAATCCGAGGGCAGGAGTAACGCGCCGTCCAGCAGGTTTCCGTCGTCACCCAGCCAATCGATGATGCGCATCGACCCCATCTTGTAGTTTCGCAACTGAGGATTCAGATCTGTCAGGGGAACCAGAGTGCTGGCCTGTGGATCCATCACCCATATATCCGGAGCGTGCTGGGCATCCTGTGCGACGTAGGCTACGAGGCTCGCGTGGCTGGCGGCGGTCGTCGAGCTTTCGAAACCACCGAGACAGACGTAACACGCGCCGCGCTCCTCGATCTTCGCGCTCGTTCCGCTGCGAAGGTCCAGTGTGTAGAATCCGTCTTGTTTGCCTTGGCTGTCGGTTGTGATGAGTACGGTCGTAGCTCCGTCTTCCGAGGTCCACAGGGTGCCGTCGGGTTTCGCAATCAATTGCCTGATCTCGCGGTGTGGCACCTGCGCAAGGATTGTGGTCTTTCCATCGCGCAGGTCGCTTACCCACAGGCTGCCCCGCGAAAGCAGGTAGACACGCTCCCCGTTCCTGTCCCACAGCGGCAAGCGCGAGTAGGGCCACAGGTGCCGCACCGCGGCTGAGTCCTGGGATTCCTCCTTTATGAAGTGCGTCACATTCCTCGGGGGCTCGCCATCGACAGGAACCAGAAAGACGTCACGGGTCCGCTCCTCGTCTCCGTCGGCTCGATAGGCAAGAAACGCACCGTCGGGTGAGATCGTGAACTCGCCGCCCAGATGCAGCCTTACGTGAGAGGCCAGGGTCCTCATCTTCCCTCCGGTTACGGAAATAACCGAGAGGTCGTAGAGCACCTGCTGCGAGGAAGCCCGTTCAAACGAGACGGGCGAAGAGAAGGCGGCGCGATCTCCGGACCCAAGAAGGTGAAACCGGGTAATGCGCTGACCGCGGGTCACAATCCGGACTGCGGATGTTCCGATGTCGATGATTGCCAAATCCCGGCGTTGCGGATCGAGCGACCACGGAGTGGAGAGACTTCGTCTGTCAAGATCCCCGCTTCCAGAGGTAAAGACGGTTACCGTCGAACCAGGAACCTCGCGGGGTGAGCCTTTTCCGCACGGGGCAGAACAGTCCGGTTTCGTCTCATCCTTGGCCTCCGATGACGCACTCGGAGTAACGGTCACAAGAATCCCCTGACCGTCGGGCGTCCACTCGAACTGATCTCCGGCGATGTGCATGTCCGAAAGCGGCCGCATGGTGCCGCCTTTGAGACTCCAAAGCCAGAGTCCAGGGGCATCGCCCGGCTCCGGACGTGAGAGAAATGCCAGACGACTGCCATCCGGAGACCACTTCGGCAGCCAACTTTTGGCATGGCCTGCCGTCAGAATTTGGGTTTCGTGGGTCCGCGTATTCGTCACGTAGATATCGGAAGTCGGCGTAAGTTCTTGCATCGCCTCCTGGCGCGGCAGGCCTGGAAGGACTGGAGCTGAGCGTCGGCCTTCGACGACATACGCCAGCCATTCCCCGTCCGGAGAAAAACTCATTACCCCGGCTGGAGTGCGCATTGACAGCACAGCCTCAATCGGCAACTGTGTGGCTTGCTGGGCCGTTGCGGGACGCGACGATGCCGCACTTGCGTAAAGCGCCACGAGGGCGAAAAGTCTTCGGCCTGTCCTGTTTGCATTCATATTTATCCGCCAGAATTCGGTAATGACAACACTTCGCCCATCGATCGAGGTTTTTCCTCGACCTCGGCATACGTCATTCTGTTTGGGGGGCAGAAGGGTTCAGAACATCAGCTTCACTGCAAACTGGATCGAGCGCGGACCGCCGATCTGATAGAGAGGACTAAATCCACCCGCGCCCAAACTGTTGCCGGACAGACTTTCATTCAGAGTTTGTGAAGAGAGTCCGAATCCGACGCCGTCAAATTGATTGCTCGGCGGCCCGAAGTTCGGATGGTTCACCACATTGAACATTTCCGCGCGGAACTGCAGACGCCACATTTCGCTGATCGGGAATTCCCGATGCGCCGCAAAATCCCACTGCGTGGCTCCGAACGCTCGCAGGCTGTTTCTCGGAGAATTCCCCTGCCGCGTGGGAACCGATGTCACGGGATCGATCGGTGGATTCGTAAACGCGCCTGGGTTGAAGGCTTTTCCGCCCGGATAGCGCGGTCCATAGAGATAAAGCGGCTGCCCCAGCACAAGATCTGGCCGAATGGTCGCCAGGTTGCCTCCGTTCAGCTCGAAGAAGGCTGTGTCTGAGATGGTGACCGGAGGAGCAGAACGCGCCAGAATCAGATCGTCAGTAGACCAGCCCTGTAGAATGCGATCTCGCCAGTCCTTTCCGCGCGGACTCGGAAGCGCATAGGTCATACCCAGGGAAAAGCTGTTGCGGATATCGAAATCCGAATCCCCGCGATTGCTGCCGTTGGGCCCGCTGCTCACATTCGATCCGTTCCCGTACGAACCTGCCGAAGCGTCGTCGATTGAATGGGACCACGTATAGGAGGCCAGGACCTGCAATCCCTGGGACAGGTGCCGCTCGAACTGGACCTGGAGGGCGTCGTAGTCCGAGTTCGAGAGGTTGTCGATGAACTTGCCGAAGAGCCCCGGCTGCGCCGGCGGATAGAAAAAGATCGTGGTTTGCAGCAGGCGTTGCCCCAGAGAGCCGACATAGGAAATCGAGGCCATCTGTGATTTCCCGAGAGACTGCTCGACCGCCGCATCCCATTCGAGAGTGTAGGGTAACTGCAGGTTGGGATTGAAGGCGTTCAGGTTCGACAGCACTGCGGTCGGCGGAATCAGGGGAGGAGCCGCCTGCTCCGGCGTCCAGGGGTAGGGCAGTGCGGTATTGTAGCGGACCTGCTGAAATGGCGGATCGGATCCTATGAGGTTCCCGGCCTCCGAGCTGACCAGGTCATAAAAGATTCCCACGCCTCCGCGCAGAACAGTCTGCCAGTCCGAACTCGGCGTGATTTGGTACGCCGCACCCAGCCGGGGCGCGAGATTGCCAAAAGTCGTTCGGAACGGCGGAGTCCCGGCGGGGGCGATCGCGAGGTTCGAAAGGTCCGATAAATCGTATCCGGTGATGGCAGGAATGCTCGGCCCGTTGAGAGTTGAAGGGGCGAAATCGACGTCCCAGCGCAACCCATAGGTCACGGTCAGCCGCGGACCGACTCGCCATGTATCCTGCGCAAACACTCCCAGGTTCCGAAAAAGCACCTGCTCGGGATTCGAGGCCCACACCGAGCCGCTCGCCGTCCCCGCGACCGCGAGAGACATCGTGTTGAAGATCGCTGTTTGCTGATACGGCGGCGGCGCATTCGACGGTGTGAGACGCCGGTAGTCCACGCCGAATTTCAAGCCGTGCTCGCCCTTCTGCCAGGAGAGGGTGTCCACAACATTTTCCTGAGGCTGGAAGATATGCGATTGAGGCCCGCTCTGCAGCGCCTCTCCCGTACTCAGACTGTAGATATAGAGTTGAAAGAGTCCGTTCTGGCTCGTGTACTGATTCGGAAAGGGAAGGTCGGTCAGCGGCGCGGCTCCGCCGAATCCGTCCATATACAGCCAGCTCTTCGAATCCACCTGGCTATAGTTGAAGCGCAGGTCGTTCGCGAGTGCCGCGGAGGCCGCCCAGGTCGCTCCCGCCGTCGCCGTCTGGGTTGTAATCGAGAAGGGCTGGACAGCGCTCAGTGCCGAATACCCTCCGATACCGCCACGGTCGACGAACTCCGAGGGCGAGTAGTTGTACCGGCCGAAGAGACTCCACCGCGAACCGAGCTTATGGTCCAGACGGAGACTGTAGGCGTCGAGCGAAGCCGGGTTTGAGTAGCTGGCATTGAAGCGGGCAATGCCCGGTTGCACATCCGGCGCCTCCGGAGTTGGGTGCGGAAATGCGTTTAGGTAGGGCTGCATGGCGGGCACGGCGCTCTGGCGCGAGGCCATATCCGGAACGTAACTCAGGGTTGTCTGCGGCAGACGCAGGCGCAGCCCCTCGTAGGAGAAGAAGAAAAAGGTATTCCGCCGGCGCAGCGGGCCGCTGAAGGTCCCGCCGAAATCGTTCTGGCGCTCCTCAGCCTTGGGCAGCGGCGGATGATTCGTATAACCGTTGAACCAGTCCTTGGCATCGAAAACGTCGTTCCGTAGGTACTCGAACAGGCTTCCATCAAATTGGTTGTCGCCGGAACGTGTGACGATCGAAATCTGTCCTCCTGGTGTGCGGCCGAACTCCGGCGCATAGGTGGAGGCCTGAATGCGGAATTCTTGGAGTGCGTCGACCGAGACGAGGCTGTTTGTTCCGCCCAACGCACTGAACGAGCCAAGCGCTCCTCCGAATCCGTTCCCCGGGCCGTAGCTGGAACCCACACCGATATTGCCGCTCACCCCGTCGACCGTCCAGTAATTCGATTCCGCCCGCTGGCCATTCACGCTGAATTGCCCATTGTCGTACGCGTTGGTCGCAGTGGCGACTACTCCCGGTGTCAGGTAGATCAGCGTCTGAAAGCTGCGTCCGTTCATGGGGAGATTCTCGGCGAACTGCCGGTCGATGACCGTGCTCACAGTACCGTCGGTGGTGTTGATCGTCGAAGCTCCGCCCTCGATGGTCACCGTCTCCGAAGCTGCGCCCACCTGCAGGGTGAAATTGATCGCCAGCGCGTCCTGAATGTTGAGCATGATGTCGGGCTTGATCAGCGTTTTGAATCCGACTTTCGAGACCTGCAACCGATAGGGGCCAGGCGGCAGGTCGGGGATCTGATAGATGCCCTCGCCATTGGTGGCGCCCGGGTAGCGAACGCCGGTCACATCGTTGACCATCTCGATATCGGCTCCGGCGATGACTTTGCCGCTGGGATCGAGCACGAGGCCGCTGACGGTGGCGCTGGTCGACTGGGCCATGGCGGGTCCTGCCGCCAACAGGGCGAACAGTATCAGTCGCAAGCAGTTTCGCAGTCTCACACGAGGCTCCTGAGGATGACCGGAATGATTTTGGTTCATCCTCTCTACGGAGGGCCCGCCGGTTCTTCATCAGATGATTGGGAGGATTCCTGTGCATTTCTGCGCCGATGCGGAACCCTGGTCGGAATACCGGACAGCAGCAGAACCGGTAAGGCAAGGCTCGGTCAAAATGACCCAGCTAGCGGTTCCTGAGCCCTCTCCCTTTTCTTGAAAGACGGAGCTACGGATGGTTCGGTTCGATGCGCAGGTAGGCGAAGAGCAGCGGCTTGCCGCTGGGATGGCTGCTGCCGCCATGGGGCTCGACGGTGACAAAGACGGCATCGATTTCGGCGAGGGTCTTCGGGTCGTCGTCCTTGACGACCCAGCGCTTTTTTTGGGCGCTGTCCGCGTAGAAAACGCCCAGATTGACGGCATGCGCCTGGTCCGGCCCCCGTCGTCCCCACGCCTGGAATGAGCTCGCTTCCCGCAAGCCTGGCTGCTGATCGAGATCGTAGGCATAGAAGACCAGCGATTTGCCCCTCGTGTAAAAAACGCGGCCGAAGGGTCGCTGAGTATCTCCGTTTTTTGCCACGTCATAGACCTCGGCGATGTAGAGGTTGCGTGACCCCATCAGCTCGCGAACGTCCTGATCGTGGTCGAGAAGCGCCTGCTCCCGGGCCAGCTCCTGATCCTTCTGCCCGATGCTCGCGCTGAGCTGCTCGATCTGCCTGCTCAGGGCAGCGACCCGCACCTCATCCACTGAATTCTGTGTGGCGCTCGCCTCCTGCCGCTGCCGGGCCGCCTGCAACTGGGCCTGCGTAGTGTCGAGTTGCCGGGCGAGATCGTCCCGCGCCTGAGCCAGAGTCACATGATCGGCATCCGCACTTGTGAGCTTTTGTTCAAGCTCCCTCTTCTCCGCATCGAGCTGGGCCACTTGCGCGGATTGTTGCCTGAGTCGGGCACCGAGCGTCGCCAACTGCCCGTCCCTCGTCTGGAGCGCAGCGGTCTCCCGCTCAGCGTCTCCGACCGTCGCCGTCGGCGGTGCAGCTGCAGCCAGCGCTGGTCCATGGGCCAGCTGAGAACCTGTGGCGGGTGGAGCGACCGCCTGGGCCATCTCCGTGCCGCGACGAATCCCGGTGCGATAGACAGAATAACCAAGAGCGAGGGCAAGAATCAGGCCGGCGGCGTATTGCCACCACATATGCCGCCACAGAGCGTCGGAAGAGCCGGAATCAGGGTGGGCAGAGAAATGCGCCGCCGAAGCCGGTTCTCGGGCGGGGCAACCTCGGTGTGCTTCCTCAGGGTCGAGGCGGGCAAAAAGCGCGGCTTCCGCTTCGCTCAGCGAGGGGTTGGAATCCGCGTCCCAACGGCCTTCGGTCGCAGCAACAGCCGCAGCCGGAACCCCGGTGTCGACCAAAACCTGATACTGACGCAGGGCGTCCTGGCAGAGCGAACAGTGAGCGAGGTGCTGATCGAGCCGCTTTTTATCCTCGGCGCTCAGCCAGTCGGTGGTTGTGAGCGCGCACAACTCGAGGAACTCGTCATGGGGATCGCCGGGGGGCAGGGAAGGACCTCCTCCGCTGGAGCCATTTTCTACCATATCGTTCATTTTCCCTGCAATGGCGCGGTGAAAAGCTCTCGGCGCATTTTTTCCAGAGCACGATAGTAGTGGTTGCGCACGTTCCCGACCGACTGGCCGATCAGAGAGGCAATCTCCTGCACGGTATAGCCCTCGAAGAAGTGGAGGTGCAGAACGCGGGCTGCACGTCGGAGAGCGCTTCGTCGATGCGGCACAGAGCCTCTCGCCCGAGGGCGGCTTCGATGGAGTCCTCGTAAGAGGGGGCCAGTGCGGCAGGCTCGTCCGCCTCGAGAATGGCTTCCTGCAGTTCGAGGTTCGAGTAGAAGCGTCGGGAGGTCAGATAACGGCGGCGGTCAAAGGCCCGGTGATAGGTAACCTGCAGCAGCCACGAATGGGCGGAGCCGCGTTCGGGATTGAAGAGCGCCGCTTTGCGGAAGACGAACAGGAAGACTTCCTGGACCAGATCCTCGGCTTCCGCGCGGTCATGAAGGATTCGCTCGCCCACAATGCGCACCATCGTTGCATAGCGGCGGAAGAGCAGGCCGAGGGCCTCCTTTGAGCCTTCGCGAACCTCTGCCAGCAGACCCTCGTCGGAGGCTTTGGAGATCCGGGTAACGGTTCCGGCTTCCCCTTCTGAAGCCCCACTTGGGGGATCATCGCAGGTCTCCAGCACAGGGTGAGCCGTATCGCGTGGTTCCACGGCACTCGCCAGCGAATCCGGGAAATACGCGGCTTCGGAACTCATGCGGCCCTCTTTGGACCGCCCGCATGTTGGAGTGGCAAAGCCATAAGGTGCCCAACCCCTCGATAGTTGCTGCGCGATCAAACAAGCGGCCATTTGCCTGAAAATGCACAAATTAGGAAGCTAAAGATCATTTTCTTGGATCGTTAAATTCGCCAGACTTCCATAGGCGTGTCAAGATTGCAGATTCAACTCGGATCGCGAATACGGGAACTACGCGATTTTTCCGGGATGAGTCGCGAAGAGTATTCAGCAAGGGTGCGTCTCAGCGCTCGGCGAATTGCATCTCTGGAATTAGGCAACGGCTGGCCAAGGCCGGCGGCGCTTGAACGTATTGCCAAATCCTTTGGTGTCGAGGTGCGAGATCTCTTTGACTTTTCTCCTTCCCGAATACTCCCTCGCAAAGCTCTTTAGGCTAGCAACAAACCGGATTCCACCGCTCGTCAGCTGGCAGGCGGGGTATGGCTCTATAAAATATCATGTCCTTAGAGTTCATAAAAGATGAATTTATAAATCATTTTATTTGCACTAAGATGGGAGCACATTGGAAGTGTGCTTGACCTCAGAGTATCTCTCGGCCTGCGAATTGAAGAATTGAGGACTGCTCTACACCTGAGCCGCGAGGAACTTGCTGCCCGGGTTGGCGTAGACGCTCGACAGATTGCTAATTATGAACTTTATGGAGCATGGCCCGAACCTGAGAATATCGTCGACCTTATTCGGGGTCTGCGAGTTGAAATACACGATGTTTTCGATTTCACCGAGAACCGGAAGTGTCCTCGTCTCTCTTTCGAGGAACGACTCGCAAATCGAAAACTGCGATCTGGTCGAGGGGTAACGCGTCCAACGGATCGCCAGACCGAGCGGTCCTGAAGTCATCGCTTAATTTGGAGAATTGGACGGTCGCGCTATAACTGTGCCGTGCGCCCAGAATGTCCTGCGCGCATCTCTCCGCAAAGACTGCGCCGTGCAATACGCGAGGGCCGAGCGCTGCGGCCAGGAACAGGCGCCGTCGAGGGGGGAGCGGAAGACTGCTGTTCTTTGGTCGGGGCAGCGAGGGGAAGACCTCATCCCGAAAGGAGAGAAGCAACCAGGAACGGCGAACCATTTCTGCTTTCCCGTGTTGGCCGCGGCAGAGGGCACCTTCCCGAAGGGACCTCATTCATTCATCTCAACCTTATGCTGACTTTGCACTTCCGCGGGGTCCGAATCGCGGCACGCCAGTTCTGAGCATCAGACCTGTCGAAATTCCATTGCTGTTCCGTGGCCATCCAGTGGCGCAGGCGAGCATCAAATACTGCGCTCGATTCTGATTGAACGGACAGGAAGTCGCGGGTTTCGCGGACCGGCCAAATAGGTCCGGGGAGATGGCTTGAGGACGCTGATGGAAAGGTTGGAGGGGGGCGCTGCACCACCGTGATCTGCGCAACTGTCGCCCGCAGTCCGTCGCTGAAGTGGTGGTCCAGAGTCCTTAGGTCGGCGCCGACGTCCAGTTCCCGGTACGCGTAAACCTCGGGCGATCCAGCGACGATCCGCCAGGTGCTCGCTTCAGCCTTTCGCCTCGCAGGAACGACCGTTCCCCCGATCAGCGTCCGTCGTCCCTGCTCTTCCTCAATGCCCGGCGGCAACCTCACGTGCCAGATCGCGGTGAGCGGATCGCGGCCTGGGTTGAGGAAGGAGATCATGAGTTCAAAGTGAAGCGCGCCGATCGGCCTGGCAATGGGTTCAGGATATCCGGTCATTGCGAAATCGGAGCGACCTTCACCTGGTCGCTGCAACAATGCGTCGATTCCCACTCGTCCAGTGATCCATCGTGTTGAGATACCACACGTGATTCACCACAACGGGTACACCCGGAGAGGATCATCATTCGCAAATCATCTGTCTGAATTGCGGTGTGAAAAAAGCTCGGCTGCGAATCCCCTGAACGCTGTGGGTTGAGCATAGCTGGCTCCGACGAGACCCTTTGGCGCTATTTTTGCACCTGCTGGGCTCCTGCTCAAGGCCGCCCCTCGACCAGCCGCTCCAGCGTGATCCAGACTTCTTCGTGAACGAAGCGATTGCTCTCAAGACGCAGACTCGCTCGAATCCGGACCTCACGATGCTCGAAAATCCTCGGTGACGAGACGGTGATCGGCCAGGCTCCAGCTTCGACGCGTTGGCCTGAGGCAACAGAGTTGCTTCCGGTGAGGATCTTCCGCTTGTGAGCACACTCGATGATCCCCGACGGCAACAGGATGGACCAGTCGGCCAGGACGGCCTCACCCATTGGATTGTGGATATAGAGGCGCAGCAAAAATCCAACGGTACCACTTGGCTCTGCGCTCACGTCGAGGTAGTCGGATATCACGTACGGTCCCTCTTCCGCGCGGATTTTACTCGCTTCAGGTTGTGGTCTCGTCAATAGAGGGAAGCAGACACTGCGACAGGCTGTACTTTCCCCCCGAAGTGGAGTGAATTTCGGCGATCTGACTACGGCTCCCTTTTTCGGAGGAGCCCATGGCAAAACAGAAAAGCCGTCTCAAGCCTCGCTCGAAATATCACTTGGACGAATGCGCCGGACAGTGTCCTGCTCGCACATCTTCCCACTAGTCATCGGCTCGACAGGGCCGGGCCTCTCTGCCCGACCATCGAGACGATCGAACTTGCCGTAATCCAACGCAAAGCGAGGCAGAGGGCCAGGGCAAAAGCCGGATTCACGGCATCATGAACCTGGAAGCAAGAATCCCACGCCGGGATAGCGGCGCGGGCCTAAGGGTTTGCATTGCTTGTGACCGCGCACTTTATACGCAGAGCCGGACCACGCGTCAACGGAAAGCGCAGCCGGCGCAAAAAGAACGCCGCCCTCTGCCTGAAGGCGGCGTTAACTTGACCTCGTTGCGTTCCCCTCTCGCTGAATGGGTGGCGTCCCTTTTTTGTGAAAAGCTGGAACGGGGCTCGCGCGCCCTGTCCCGCTCTTAAGCTTTGGTGCGCGACCGGCCCTGTCGTGGAGGGTGCGGGAAGCTTTTTTTGAGACTGTGAATTTCGAATCGTCAGCGCATGAGCCGAGCTGGGTGGCGATGCAACATGCGAATGGCAAGGTCAGCGCGTCCGTGCCCTTCGGTGCGAATCAGACATCCTGCCCGTTGAACAGTAGGAGCGCCTTCAGGCGTCTAGGGCCTGATGCAGGAGGAATGATTCCTGGTCGGAGAGAGACATGCCATCCCGGCGACGCAGGAGTTGCCTGTACACTTGCAAACACTGCCGCCGAGTGAGGGAAAGAGCGTCGTCCGCTCACCGTTATCGATGCTCTCTAAAAGCAGAATCACTCGATTGGCTTCGATCAACTGATCCTGCAAAAATGTGTGGTGCTCTCCGTCCATGTTCCTTGGCGGGCTCCCTATTACAAAACGGTAACAAGTATGTCTTTTCCCAGGGATAGAGAAAAGTGGGCCGTCACAGAATGGAGTACACGGGAAAAGAAAAGGCCCCCGCTCTGCGCCGGGGCTTTCCGTTTACCTCACGAAAAGGCGTCGTCTGCAGGAAGTAAACCAGGGGTCCGGATACTGAGCGCACCGGGGGGCGCGCCCGGCGGAAACAAGCCGCCAGAGAACAACCCTCATGAACACTCTGCGGCGGGATGATCCTGATGCCAGGTTTCCTCCGCTTGCCGGACTCAATCCCTGGCAAAATGCCTGCGGGCGGCAAACCGAGCAGGACGGATCGGGGATCACGCCAGGCGCGGAAATAGCCATCATCTGGCCGCAACAGCTGAGACGAGGTTGGGGAAATGCCTACAATGTCAGCTTCTGTTCAGGACTGGAGCCGATGCCCAGCTCGATCAGCCATTCTTTGATATGAGCGCCGATCACGTCTGGATGATCTTCCTGGAGGTAGTGCAGGCCGGAACGAAGCTGCACCACTTGGCAGTTCCTGAGACTCTTCGCAAAGTTCTCCGCAAAGGCCGGCGAGATCAGAGCGCCTGGATTGCCCACGAAAAGCAGCTTCGGGTAAGACGACTCCGCCAGAGTTTGGTGTGCTTTCTCGATCGTCGAGTACACGTCGGCCGGCTTCCCCTCGATCGGCAGCTCATTGGGGAATCGCCAGGTCGGCCGCCGCGACTCGGGTGTCGGAAACGGTGCTCTGTAAACCGACATCTCCTCGTCCGTCAGTTTCCGAACAGTCGCCGCGGGAAGCACTCCTTCGACAAACGCGTTCCCTTGAAGAATCATCTCTTCGCCCACGCTGGGCGTTCTGAATTTCTGAAAGGTTTCGATCTGGTCGGGGTGAAAGTCGTTCCAGGTGGGCATGGGCCGGATGAACTCCATGAAGGCGAGTCCGCGAATGAAGTCGGGCCGGCGAGCTGCCAGATGAAATGCTAATCCGGATCCCCAGTCCTGTGCGATGACGAACGCTGAGGTGATTCCGGCCTCTTCAAGGAATGCGTCTAAGTACCGAACATGATCGAAGAATCGGTATTCGATGTCCGGTTTTCCCGATTGTCCAAAGCCGATCAGATCCGGCGCGATGCAATGCGCCACCGGCGCGACCAGCGGAAGAATATTCCGCCAGATGTACGACGAGGTCGGGTTTCCGTGCAGAAAGAGCGCGACGGGCGCATCGCGATCTCCCGCTTCCCGATAGGCCATGGTGGAGTCCAGAACACTGATTTGGGGCAGTGCGATAGCAGAGACGGCGGTCATTGCAGCTCCTTGAATACAGTCTGGAAGATAATTTTCCGAAATCGTTCGAGCGCAGCGGGGCCGCGCTCCACCTTCATGCGGAGAATGGCTCCTTCCCAGGAAGCGAGGAGGAATTCGGCCAGATCCGTGGGATCAAAGGTCGCATCCATCTCACCGATGGCCTGGGCCTCGGCAATGCAGGCGACAAACGGCGCCCGCCATTCCTGGAAGATTGCTTCCAGCCTCTGGCGCAGAAGTTTGCTCTGAGAGACAGTTTCAAGGCTGAAATCGCCGATCAGGCAACCGCGATTCCACTTCTCTTCTGCCAGCACGCCGCTGATGATCTCCAGATAGCGCTCGAGGCGTTGCCGGGGAGTGAGGGACCTGTTCTCCAAAGCCTCTCGAACATACCCCTGAAGGTTGGCAAAATAGTGGTCCAGCACCTCCCTGGCAAATCGCTCTTTGGAGCGGAAGTGGTTGGTAAACGATCCATGCGGAGCACCCGCGGTTGCACAAATATCGCGCACAGTCGCTCCCACATATCCCGATCGAAACATTACCTTGAGGCCTGCCTTGAGAATGTCTTGGCGAAGAGAAATCTGCATAGCGCCTATAATACGCTCGTACGTATTTTTGCGTCTCCGCACGTCTTCCCCCGCGCACCCTCTCCAAATCGCCACCATCCACATTCGTCCCGCAGTGGCAGGGGAACGGAGGCCACTATCTAACTGAAAGCACGGCCTCATCCGCCGTAAGCCAGGCGGTTTTCATGCTCTCGCCGCCGGCGTTCCCCATCGCTTTGCCCTGGGCGGTCTGCGTGGCGCGGCGCCGGCGGCAATGTCTGGACAGTCGAAACCGGAACGCCGCTTCCGGAGCCGACCAACCGATGGGGAATTGGCTCGTGTGTTCATCGCTGAGCATCCACGTAATAGGCGGTGACCCTTGCTGCCAGGCCATCCTCGTTCATGGTCACGCAATCGATGACTCGATTACCATTTTCGCGCTCGTACAGAACTGCGTAGCCGGAAGGCGCGAGGAACACCTCCTGAAGGCGGAATCTCAGTGCAGGTGCCAGCGTCAGACCCAGCACAAAGTGCTTTTTCAGTTCCTCGGTTCCATGAAGCGTGCCGTCGCCTTTCTGCCACCGCTTCCTGACCGTCTCAGCTCGAATGACACATCCTCGGCGTAACACGACATGATCCGATCAAGGTCGTGAGCATTCCATGCGTCGATCCAACGTTCGGCATGCCCCACCGCTTCCGTGCGTCTCATATCCAACCCTCACTGTCAGCAGAATATTGAAACCAGCCCTTCTTGCACAAACCGAAGATGTTATGACCTGAACATGCACGGACTATCAGCAGGGACAGGTGTTCAGTGTTCGCGTCGAACTTCGCTGGATAAGCGGTTTAAACGTGTAGTGGCCGATCTGCGGATTGTCCGGCCACTCTCTGAGCTCCGCGAGTGTATTTCACGACAACTCATTTGCCACCATCAACCGAAAGAGAAATTGTGCGGACGCGAATCGATTCGGTTTTTTCTGCCGAATGGATAGATCGCCCTTCGGTTGCAGGTTCAGCCACTCAAAAGGCTGACCAAACTCGCATCCCCACGACCTGGCTCTGCAGGATGATGCCGTAGCGCCCTGCACAAGCGCGGCGAGGTCTACACCTGAACAGTTGTGTCGTCATTGATCCGCCTGTCGATGGATTTCAGCTGCTCGATGATCTCCTCCGACACAGGGCTTATGTTCGAATCGGCGTTTGCCATCGTTCGCCATTGATTGAAATGTATAGGCACACGAGCGCGTGGCTCTAATATCGCTTGCAACTCTAATACTATTGTAATATGATACCAAAGATGGCTCGGCACTCAAATTTCTCACGTTATATCGCCTCGGCCATTTGCCTCGCCGCGCTCACGCCGGCGGTTCCCGCTCCGGCACACACCGGGCTATCCGGACAAGCCACGCCGGCTGCGAGTTCTGCGTATGAGACACGGCGTGTTCTTAATTTGGACACAATGAAGCCGCGTGGCGGATGGTACCAGGAGCGGGTGCCTGACACGCTTGACCTGGCGGCCCGCGCTTCCTTGGCCATCAATGGCCTGATCGGCGATGTGGATCCTGAGCACTTTTATGGTGTTTATCAGGGTTTCAAGTTCAACGTCGATCCGCCGACGGTGGAAAGCGGCCACACAGGAGACGCGCAGAACGACGCTCTCTACGGCCTGACCCTGACGCCGCGCAACGTTCGCACCCTGCCGATGCTGCGCGCAATGAGCGGCAGCGATTTTGGACTGCAGTCAGAATTTGGGATGATGCGGAGCCTCCTCGATCAGATCCGGGAGAGCGGAGAGATGGATTATCCATCGTCCCTTCCCGGCGCATCCGCCGGGCTGAACTATCCGGAGCGCGGCGGTATGATGGCGTTCGCGATTTTGACATGGTACGCTCGCGACCACAATCCCGCGTGGCTGCCGTGGCTGCACCTGCTGGCGCAGGGGCTGAAACGGGACGCGATTCACGTGGACGACCGAGCCTACTATCCGATTCAGAGCGCAATCGATGCACAGGGCAGGTGGCATGATATCGCCGGCGGCGCGCAGGCACGCATTCCTTATCACACCCCGGACGAACCCGTCTCCGATCAGCAGGGAACCGAAGGCACTGCGAAGCAGGACCAGTTGCGTCCGATGAGCACGCTGATCCGCGACTATGAACTGAACGGAGACCGGTCTTCCCTGGTTCTGGCGCAGGAACTGAGCCGCGAGATTCTCCGACCGTCCCTGTGGGCGGAGACCAGCACGTTGGGCTCCGCGGGCGTCGAACACGCGGCTTTCGAGGGACACTTCCACGCGACGGTGCATGCCTTTATCAGCCTGCTGGATCTGGCGGAGGCGCAGAACAACGGACAGCTGCGAGAATTTGCGCGGGAGGGATACCAGGCCGCATTGCAGCAGGGCGATATACGGCTGGGGTGGTTTCCGGCGATTGTGCAGCCGGCGAAATTCGGCCGGCCCGCGTGGCAGCACACCGTCGATGAAGCGTGTGGCGTGGGGGACATGGTAGTTCTGGCGATCCGTCTGACCGACGCCGGCATGGGCGACTACTGGGATGACGTCGACTCTATCGTGCGCAATCAGCTGACGGCGCAGCAGCTGATCGACATCGATCTGATGCGGCGGGCTGCCGGTACCGACTCATCCCACGACGCTCTCCTCCGGCAATATCTCGGCGGTTTCGGCAACGCGGGTGTTACGTCGATTCCGCCGATCGCGGACATTGCGGGCTGCTGCACCGGAAATGCATCGCAGGCGCTCTACTATGCGTGGGAGGGCATTACGCGGTACCACGACGGTACCGCGACGGTGAACCTGTTTCTGAACCGTGCATCGCCGTGGATGGACGTAGACAGCTATCTGCCTTACGAGGGGAAGGTGGTTCTGCACAACAAAAAGGCGCGCCGGGTCGTCGTTCGAATTCCGTCGTGGCTCGAGGGCACGCCGATTGTGGCGACGATCAACGGCCGACAGATCACTCCGGTCCATGAGGGCCGGTGGCTGATCATGGATGGCCTGGCACCCAGCGACACGATCACCCTTACGTTCCCGGTGTCTCGCACCACGTCATATTCCACAATCGACGGCACGCGCTACACGATCACGTTTCGCGGAAGCACGGTCGTTGACATTTCGCCGCGCGATGCAGGGCCCCACATTTACCCAATCTATTTAAGGCAGGCAATGGATTCTGATAAGGCGCCGATGCACATGGTGCGGCGCTTTGTCCCGGACGATCTGATTGACGCTCAGGTGTTCTGAGCCGGTTTGGGAGAACTGAGATGATGAATCGTGTCATGCGCCCATGGTTGCTGGTCCTCGGGCTGGCGCTGGGAGTTGTTCCCGCTTGTCTTTCCAGAGACAACGGAGTCACCAGCAGTTCTGCGAAACCGAGCGCGGCCGAGGTAAATATGAACCCGGACGCAATCCTTGCGCTGAAGAGGATTGAGCCGCAGGGGAAGTGGGAAGAAGCCACGGTTCCGGACACTTTGGATCTCGCCGATCGTGGCGCGCTGTCGATCAACGCGCTGATCGGGGAGGTCGATCCCAAAGATTTCTACGGCATCTATCAGAGCTATAAGTTCAACGCCGATCCACCTCACGTCGAGGGCGGGTCTGATGCGCTGTACGGTGTTGTTCTCGAGCCCCGCAGCGTGAGGACGCTGCCCATGCTGCGGACCATGAGCGGCAGCAGCTTCGGTCTCGAGACAGAACGGGACATGATGCGGGCACTGCTGGGTCAAGTGCAGCGGAACGGGCAGATGGTCTACCCGCACACGCTGAACAATCCGGTCCACGATATGTCCTACCCAGGGCGCATGGCGATGATGGCTTTTGCCGCGGATACCTGGTACGGCAGGGATCCGGACCAGCAGTGGCTGGACTGGATCGACCTGCTATCCGACGGGCTGAAAAAGGATGCGATTCACGTCGAGAACCGTGCGTACTACCCGGTACAGAGCGCGATTGACGCGAATGGCACCTGGCACGACATGGTGAACGGCGCTGCGGGTCCGACGCCCTACCACACGCCGGAAGAGGCGCCTCAGGATCAGATCGGGCAGGAAGGCACGGCGAAGAACGATCTGACCCGCGCGCTCAGCACGCTTGTGCTGGATCAGCGGCTGACCGGCAATGAGGCTTCACTTCAATTGGCGCAGGAGTTGGCACGGGAGATTTTGCGCCCGGCGCTCTGGGTCAACACCAGTAACGAGGGATTCGTAGGATCGGAGCACGCAGTGTGGGAAGGTCACTTCCACGCCAGTGTCCACACGCTGATCGGACTTCTGGATTTGGCTGAGGCGGACCACGATCCATGGCTCCAGGAGTTCGTCCGGGAAGGATATGCGAATGCAATACGGAATGGCGTCGTGCGCGTCGGCTGGTTTCCGGCGTGGGTCGATCCTACAAAATTCGGGCGTCCGGCGTGGCTGGCCGCTGATGATGAAATCTGCGGAGTCGGCGATGTGGCGGTCCTCGGGGTCCGCTTGTCGGAAGCCGGCATCGGCGATTACTGGGACGATGTTGACTCGATCGTACGAAACCAGCTCAGCGCGGCGCAGATCATCGACGTGGATCTCATGAAGCGTTCGGCGGGCGTCACCACGAATGCGTATCAGGCTGACTTCGAGAGATTCCGCGGCGGCTTCGGTCTGGGCGGATTCACTGCAATTGACGAAAACGGACAAGTTGCGGGTTGCTGCACCGGGAACGGGTCGCAGGCTTTGTATTACGCCTGGGAGGGCATTACGCGCTTCCATGGAAACACGGCGACAGTGAATCTTTTCCTCAATCGGGCTTCGCCCTGGATGGATATCGACAGCTATTTGCCCTACGAGGGAAAGGTAGTCCTGCATAACAAGCTGGCAAAGACGGTGATGGTGCGCATCCCGTCATGGGTCGATCGCAGCGCGGTCGCCGTAACCCTGAACGGCCGGCCTGTTGATACGACGCCAGCAGGCCCTTATGTGGTCGTGAGCGGTCTGGCTCCCAGGGATAATGTGACGCTGACTTTTCCGGTAGGAACGGAGGTGGACCACTATACGATTGCGGGCACCCGGTATACAGTGACGTTCCGCGGCAGTACCGTGGTCGATATCTCGCCCCGATACGATGGTCCGCATAGTTATCCGCTGTATCTGCGCAGCGCGTTGGTCGCCGACCGCGCACCGATGCGCTCAAAGAAGCGCTTCGTGGCGGATCGCCTGATTCCGCTGGGTGTTTATTAGGCTGTCGTGAGCGTACGGGCGACGCTTCTGCTGGCGTGCATGAGCTTAGTGCTCGGCGTGGGGCGCGCAGCTGCCGGGCGACCGCTGGCCGCGACGGCAGAGGTTCACTGGTCGACGAACTACCGTCAGGCGAGGGCGGATGCTCTCAGGACGCACCGCCTTATCCTCGTCGACATGGAGACGGACTGGTGCTCGTGGTGCCGGGTCATGGATGCCTATGTCTATCCAGCACTCCCGGTTGCGCAGGCGCTTAGCCAGGGATATCTGTGCATCCGGAAGAACGCGGAGTCGGATTCCGACGGAGCCGCGCTGCAGCGCAAATTCAGAGTCATGACGTATCCGGCGAACATCGTGGTGGAACCGGCCGATGAGCTTTACGTCACGCTATATGGATACCGCGACGCGCAGCAGTTTCTCACAGAGGTGAAAGCGGCCGGCGACGAATTGCGGCAACTTAGTCGAGTAGCCGATCGCGTCCGAGCGGGCATGGCAACCCAGGCGGAACGTGTGAAGTTAGCGGATGCTTTTGCTGACCGAGGTTTCTACGATAAGGCCGCCAAAAGTTACCTGGCACTGCTCGAGGAACCCGGTGTGAAGCTTGATCCCGAAGAACAATTCAAAGCGGCTGTGGCGCTGGCCAGCGCCGGTGACAACCAGCACGCGTTGGCGGCAATTGGCGATCTGGAGAATGACTTTCCTGACTCCGAGGCAACCCCCGAGGCCGAGGCGCTCGAGGGAGAGATCCTTTGGCACGAAGGCGACGTGGTGCGGGCCACCGCGATATGGAAGCAATGGCTGGCAAAATATCCGGACAACCCCCTGGCTGAACATGTTCGTTCGGTTTTGTCGCAGGCGGAACGGACGCAGTAGCGTGCACTCGTGAAGATTCTGATCACCGGCGCGGGCGGAAGTCTCGGTAGTTACATCTGCCGGGAGATGCTGGCCGCAGGACATTCCGTTACCGGATACTCGCGCACGCCTGGAGTCTTGAAGGGGGTGGAGTGGATTGCCGGCGATGCCACCCACTTTGCAGAATTAAAACAAGTGGCGCGCGGCCACGATGCCCTCGTTCATCTGGCGGCAATTCCAGGACCGGGTCGCGCACCAGTGGAGAATCTGATCGCCAGCAACGTGAAAAGCACCGCCTGCGTACTGGAGGCCGCCATCCACGGGGATGTAGGCCGGGTGGTGTTTGCATCGTCGGGTGCGGTCCTGGGGCTGACCTTCTGCCGGCGCGCCATGACACCCCGCTATCTGCCGGTCGACGAACGTCATCCATGCGAGCCGCAGGATGCTTACGGCCTGAGTAAGTTGCTGGGAGAGCTGACCTGCCGGAGTTACACAGATGCGTACGGTCTGCCGACCGTATGCCTGCGGGTGAACAACGCCTGGTATCTCGATCGGGCAGGCGCTGCAACTGCTGTGCGCGGCGGATGGGCTCGCGGAATGACCGTGGAACAGTTGTGGGAGTCGCGCTACGCGAGAATCGTCGCCGACACCAGCGAGGATTGGCCGAGCCCCGGCCCCGTGTCGCCACGCAAGAATTTATGGGCAGTTACCGACGCACGGGATGTTGCGCGGGCTTTTCGCCTGGCTGCGGAACGAACGCCGGCGGGACACGAAGTGATCAATTTGGGGGGCCATGAGACCTGTTCTCTGGAAACCACAGTGAATTTACTCGCGAAGTATTATCCGGGTGTTCCACTGCGGCGGCAACTGTCGGGGTACGATTCGCTCATCGATGCGGACAAAGCCGCCGTTCTGCTGAAATTCGTTCCGCAATATTCATGGCGGCGAAGCGATTTTGGGGATTGGCTTCGAACAGAGAAAAACCTTCCGACATGACGGCAAGCGGGAAAATCGGAATTCAGCTATGTCTGGCACGGGCCTTATGCGGTTTATCGAAAGCGAGGTAGACGTCCTCTTCAGCCCGGCGGATGACTTGAATCATCGCCTGGCGAGCAGCCTCGGGTTTTCGCTTCCGGATGGCCTCGGCGACGCTGCGGTGAAGGTTCAGGGCGGCTTCGGCACCGACCGGATCGCGGCGTTCGCGGAAAATGCTCTGGGAACCGCGCAAGGCGTCAAAGACAATTCGATTGATTTGGATCAAAAAGTCATTATGGGTCGCGCGCGAGATGGCACTGTGAAACTGATAGTCGGCGTTAACAAAAACCGCGAAATTCGATTTGGCAGTCTCCATCGCGAGAAACGCATTGTAAATTTCCGCGGCCTCGATGTCGGTAGCGGCAATGGCCGCGGACTCGGCGGTAGGAGGCTCCAGCATCATTCGTACCTGACAGAGATCGCGCACGAAGGTCTCGTCGACGCCAACTTCAGTACGCCACGTGAGCAACGCGGGATCGAGGAGACTCCAGTCGCTTCTGGGCTTGATACGAACGCCGGTTTTGGGGCGGACTTCAACCAGTCCCTTAGCTGACAGGACTTTGATGGCTTCCCGGAGGATGGTCCGGCTGACACCGAGTTCTCTACAGAGATCCATTTCGGTGCTGGAATGTCCGTCCGGGGTGAGTGTGCCATTCAGAATGCGGACGGCCAGGGCGCGGGTCACCTGGTCATGAAGGCGGTCTCGTCGAATGGGTCCCGGCATGGGTTTTGATCATATCATACGCTCTGAAAGGATCCACGATTGGGCCCTTCAGGGAAAAAGGGCTGGCCGCGGTCCTGCCGAATCAAAGGGCGGCAACCATGGGCGGTGACCAGAAAGGTTTTCTCCATGTGAACAGAGCCTTCGCCGGGGACAAAAACGCACGCCTCCAGGTTATTCACCATTGCCTCTTCCATCGCCAGATCGGCGGGAACCTGCACGCAGCCGTCCTGGATCGCGAGACCGGAGTCAGGCATCAGGATAGGGTAATCGCGAACCTCGAGCCCCAGCCCGTGTCCGTGCGGGAAACAATGTGCGAAGCCATGAGCTGCGAACGCGTCCTTCATCGCGTAATGAATCGCTGATGCTCTGGCCCCAGGCTTCATCTCGCGCATTCCGGCGCTCAGCGCATCCTGTAGAGCCGCATACCTGCGTTCGAGAGGAGCGGAGAGACTGGTCATGGCGAGAGTCAAGCCGGTATCAGAAAAGTACTCGTCGAACTTACAGCCAAAATCCACATAGAGGGCATCGTCGGCGCCCAGGTCAAAGTCGCCGGAAATGGAAATCCCGAGCCCGTGCGGGCTGAAGGCAAAATGGTCAAAGACTGCTCCCATGGCAGCGGCTCGAGCGTGGTAGTGCTGGCGTAGCTGTTGCATGGACAACCCTGTCCGTGCCTGCTCGAGAGCCTCTCGTCCCGCCGTTTCCGAGATTTCGGCGGCCCGCGTGAGACGGCGGATTTCCTCCTCACTTTTAACTGCACGCACCAGACGCAGCAGATTGGTGCAGTCCTTGAAATCGGCCTGCGGCAGGGCATCCTTCAGCCGCCGGGCTCGCTCCGGAGGAAAGGAATCCAGTTCGATGCCAATTCGCCCATCGGACAGTCCGCAGTTGCGCATTGCCGCAAGCAGGGCAGAGAGAGCGTTCGGGGCCTCATCCGGTGCGGTGAGCACTGCCCACAGCTGTTCCTCTCCCGCGGCCGGTTTTCGCGATGCCGAGAGATCCACTCCTGCGGAGCCGAAGATATAAACCTTCACACCGCCCAGTCGCACCGCATCCGGCGAGAAGATTGCATTGACGACCAGCGCGATGGAGCCATCGCGGGTGAGGATGGCATAGGCTTCGGGCAGATCGCCTGTACTGCCCGGCTTCACCATGTATTCGCGAAGGAGCGAGTTGAGCCAGCAGAAATAGCCAGAGAGATATCCCACGTTTACGGGGGACGTGGCGATGAGGGCGTCGAGGTCGCACTCCTCCATATACAGGAAGGCGCGCGGTCCGTTGAGCAGAGTTCCCAGGGTCATGGCGCAACCCGGATTGCCGCGGTTTCCGCCAGCACCGCGTTCCTGGCCGCCGGATTCCCTGCAGCTGCTTCGGCGGCGGCGCGCAGGCGGATGGTTACGGCCACGTCGGCGGCCTCATGGGAGGCAGCATACACATCTCTGGGACGGACAGCGTCGCCGATTGCATAGACCTCGATTTCGGGCCAGTCGCGGCAGATGGCTTCATAGAGCTGATTGTTTGGGGTGCGGCCGCCTGCGATCACACGGCGGACCTCTTCGAGCCGTTCCATTTCGCCCTCGTGCTGTATCAGGACATAACCTGGCCCAGCTTCCTCGACGGTGGATGCGGGCCGAAAACGTATGGCAGGCATAGCGCGAAGCTGGGACAGGAGTCGATCCCTGGCGGGCGCTAACTGGTCGGTGGAGAAAGCCGGCCCGGGCTCCACGATGTGGACCTCGTCTCCCTGGCGGGCACAATACAGGGCGACCGAACAGCTGGTGAAGTCTCCTCCGGCGAGAACCGTTCTGCCGCCCCGGTCCGCAGGGTTGCGATCGAACACGGAGAACACATCGAGAAGGCGGGTATCGCCCCGAACCGGAAAGGAGCGGAGACCGGGATTCGCGCCGGTGGCAACGACCACAACATCGGGATGGAGCGCTGTCAGGAAGGGAACCTCTACGCGCTGGTTCAGAAGGCAATTCACGCCGAGGATGGTGAGCTGATGGAGGAGATAGTCGATGAGACCCTGGTAATCCGGTGCGATTTGGGCGGAACCTTTCATCTGGCCGCCGAGGCGATTGCCGGCTTCGCAGAGCTGAACACGGTGCCCTTCTGCGGCAAGGATGCGGGCCGCATGCATCCCGGCAGGACCGCCGCCCACCACCACGACGAATCGCGGGTGCGTGGCTCTGCGGATTTGGTAGACGCGCTCAAAGGTGGCTCGCGGGTTCGCAGCACAACCCGCTGGAAGGTTCGCCTCCAGCAAGCTCGTGCACTGGTGGCAGGCAATGCAGGGGAGAATCTCCTCTTTGCGGCCTTCGCGCAGCTTGCGAACAAAATCAGGATCGGCGTGAAATGCGCGGGTCAGGGAGACGAAGTCCAGCTTGTGGCGCAGCAGAACCTCGTTGGCAAAGTCAGGGTCATTCAATCTCTGAGCGACACTCACGGGCACCCGTTCGCCCACGACCTGTTTGATTAGCGCGGCGTTCTCGACAAAGCCTCCTTTAGGAGCTTCCGGTCCCTGAATGATCCGGTCGCCGCTTTCATAAATTCCGCCGGAAACGTCGATGAGGTCGATGCCGGCATCCACGAGCATACCGGCGAATCGCATGCTTTCGTCAATTGTCAGGCCGCCTTCGATGTATTCCTCGGCGCTCATGCGATAGCCGATGGGGAAGCCGGGACCGACGACCCTGCGAACGGCAGCCAGCACCTCGAGGGGAAAGCGGGCGCGGTTCCCGAGGGATTCGCCGTAATGGTCGGTCCGCCGGTTCGAGAAAGGCGAAAGAAACGAACCCAGGAGATATCCGTGGGCTCCGTGCAAATGGATCATGTCGAGGCCGGATTCGACAACGCGCCGAGCCGCCTCGGCGAATCGTTCCACGATCTCCTCGATATCCGCGAGGGTCATGGCGCGGGGGACGGGAACCGGGTTCAGGACACGGCATGCCACGGCCGAAGGGCCCACCGGCTGCCGCCGGGAGACAGATGAGGACGTTTGCCGGCCTCCGAAGTAGAGTTCCAGCGCAACCTTTGCGCCCTCGCTGTGCAGTGCATGCGCCATCCGCTTGAGAGCGGGGACGACGTGATCGCCATGGCATCCGGCTTGGAAGAGATGGCCCATGCCGCGATGATCGACGTAGGTGGATTCGACCTGGATAAGACCCGCGCCTCCTCGGGCTCTCTCGATGAGGTAGTCGATGTAGCGGGCGGTGAGGCTGCCGTCGGAATTGGCCAGCCCCCGCTCCATGGGGCCGGTGAGGATGCGGTGCGGGAGGCGCATGTCTTTGATGCACCCCTCCGCGAGTAGTTGATCAACAGCCATCGGAATTAAGAGAAAAGGGGAACGTGCAGAATAATAATACTGTAGTATGAAATGGTCAAATGAACCCTATCATGAATCGTCGATATTTTTCCTGGCTTTGTCTTGGCTCGATGGGTGGTGCCCTGACGCCGAACAGCTTCGGCCAGCAGCAGAACCCGCAGAGCGGGGATGGGAGTTTCTTCCACAGCTACGGAAATCTGCCACCCGACAGGGGGCACGCGCAGCACGTCATCCGGTATATCAACGACCGCGTTCCGCACTTCGACATTCCGCCCTATGCGGGGGCACGCTACGAAGACACGGTCCCCGACACTCTCGATCTGGCGGAGCGGGCCAAACTGGGCGTTCACCTGCTTACCTCGATCACTGATCCGCGCGCCGATGATGAGATTTACTGGCTGGTGGATTTTTCACGTAACCCGCCGGTGATGCTCCACGATTTCAACGACTGGGTGACGAATTGCGAAGGGCTGATGGAAGCGCTGCCGCTGCTGCGCACGGCCACGGGCAGTAGTCTGAACGAGCAGGTCGATCCGGTGTGGATGAGCAGCCTGCTCCGATCGATTGGGCCGGACGGGCTCGTGTATCTGCCGTTTAAAGGGCGGCCGTGGAGCCTGATCAACGCACCGCTGACGTATCTCGAGCCGGTGTGGACGGCGTCGGGAAGGACGCTGAGAATCAGTGACCCTTCCATTGCGCAGGTCGCGACGCCGGTCAGCTGCCAGCGCATGATCAGCACGATGACGGTCTACTTCCTGCGGGACGGAAATCCGATGTGGCGCAAGGCGATCGAGACGATGATCGAACGGCTGGCGTCGTTCGCCGTATTCCAGGGAGACTCCGCATGGATGCCGGCAGGCGGAGTGGAGCCGAACGCGAAGTACGGCACTGCCGGAACGATGCCGGTGGGCTTTATGGCGGAGGAGACAAGCGCACGGCTGATACAGAGTCTGGCGCAGTATTATCGGGTGACCGGTTACGAACAGGCACGGGACCTGGCTGCCCGGCTGACAGTGTACATGCGGTATCACGCGCAGTATTACCAGCCTGACGGCCCTCCGCTGGTCGGCCCCGATGAGCGCGATTGGTTCAAGGCGTTCGGCACGGCTGGGGTTCGCAACGGCGGGCACGGGCACGCCCATGGAGTGGGACTGGTCAGCATCCTTGAATATGCGGCCGCGGCGAACGACCAGGACGCTTTGACGTTCGTCCGCTCCGGCTACGAATGGATGAGGGCCAACGGCAGTCCCGAGGTGGGATTCTTCCCGGAGATATTCCTCCCCCGCTACGACCGGTGCGAGGCCGACACCATCGCCGACATGATTGCGATGGCGGTAAAGCTCAGCGTGGCGGGAGCGGGGGATTACTGGGATGATGCAGATCGCTGGACGCGGAATCACTTTGCAGAAAGCCAGCTGACGGATCCGGCTTGGATACATCGCCTGGCTGAGAGGTCCCGGTCGAAACCGGTGGCGCCGAATGAGACCGCCGATCGGGTGCCGGAGCGCAATGTAGGGGCTTTTGCGGGTTGGTCGACGGCGAACGACTGGGTGGTGCAGTCGCCAACGCACATATATTCAATCCAGCACTGCTGCTCGGGGAATTCGTGCCGCACGCTCTATTATCTGCTCGAAAACATGATCGCTTTCCGCAGCGGAAACCTGCAGGTGAATCTGCTGCTCAACCGGGCGTCGCCCTGGTGCGACGTGCACAGCTACATTCCCTGCGAGGGGCGAGTGGACGTAAAGCTGAAGACCGACTGCGATCGGCTGCTGATTCGCGTTCCGGAATGGGTTGAGGGCGGAAGCGCTGTGGTGCGGTATGAGGTGAACGGACGAAGTCAGCCGGTGGGCTGGCAGCAGCGTTTCGTCCATGCCGGCGGCGTTCGCGCTGGCAGCAGGGTAACGGTTCGCTTTCCAATTGGCGAAAGGATTGTGCACACGACGATCGGCAATGCCCCATACAGGCTCGAGATTCGCGGCAACACGGTGATCGCCATCGATCCGCCGGGGCGGAACGGTCCTCTGTACGAGCGCGCGTATTATCGCCAGCCGGTTCGCTGGCGAAAGGTGGATCGGTTTGTACCGGAGAAGATGATCCAGTGGTAATGCGGACACTCCGGAATCGAGTGACCGTGATCACGGGCGCCGGCCGCGGAATCGGGCGGGCGCTGGCTCTTGGCTTTGCCGAGCAGGGCGCTCGCCTGGCTCTGGTGGCGCGCAGCTCTTCGGAACTCGAGGCTGTAGAAGAGCAGGTGCGCCGGGCAGGAACTGCCGCGATTTCGATCGCTGAAAACCTGAGCGATCCATCCGGGCCGGATCGCGCGATCGACCAGGTGCTGGCCGAATTCGGGACGATCGACATCCTCATCAACAATGCAGCGGTGGGTAGCAGCGCCAATCCGAAACCGGTCGCGCAGTTCGATGACGAATTCTGGAATTACACGCTGGCGCTCAATCTGACCGCGCCCTACCGGCTCTCAAAGAGAGTCCTGCCGCTCATGATTGCGCAGAAAGAAGGGCGCATTCTCAACATTGCTTCGCTGGCGGGGAAAATCGGGCTGCCGTTCGGCGCGGCCTATGCTGCGACGAAACATGGGCTGCTGGGCCTGACCCGCTCCCTGGCGATGGAGGTGGTGCGGGACGGCATCACGGTCAACGCCATTTGCCCCGGACCTGTTCAAAGCGAAGCCAGCGACAAGCGCCTGCAGTTTGAGGCCAACCGCACGGGTCTGACGGTCGAAGAGTTGGAGCGGCGCAGTACCCCGATCGGCCGTCGGCTGCACGCTCACGAAATCGTTCCTCTGGCACTTCTTCTGGCCCAGGAGAGCGCGTCCGTGATCACCGGCCAGGCGTTCAATGTCGACGGCGGACTGGCGATGTTCTGACCCACCTCCGGACTTGGCGCCCCGGAGAGATGCCGTCCCGCCCGGGCCTACTGCAGGGGCAGAACCTTGTCCGCCGCGAAGAAGGTCGCTTTGCGCAGCGGAGCGCTGGTCTTCCGGTAGTCGGCGCGCTGATACAGAGGCATCCAGCCGGAATCGCGTTTGCCGGGAGCAACATCGACTACGGTGCTGCCGCGCAGGAGGACGTTGTAGCTCGTTCCCGCGAGCCAGTACTGTTCGTGAAACTCAGGGTTAGGCAACTCGAGGCGAATCACGGCTCCCGGCCTGAGCCCGTCGAAGATCATGTAACGGCCGGCGAGAGGAACACGGGCGCGCGACTGATTGACATATGCTTTCACATCGCCGGGATCAACCCACATGGGAATGCGCACCAGGGCGATGCGAGCCTGCTTGTTCCGCAGCTCCACTTTTCCCTCATAGGGCAGATAGCTGACAACATCCATCCAGGAAGAGCCGCGGTTGAGGAAGAGATTGACGGTGGCAATGCCATCGTCGAAGCGGGTGATGCCGTGCCAGGCGTAATACATGCCCATGGGGGTGTTAGCCGAACAGCAGCCGTACATCTCCGGCGGTTTACCGGTGGGGCTGCCTTCGCCGAAGCCGCCGATGTAGTCCTCCAGGTACCTGGCCGCGGGCCCGGTGCCGGCATAGCTCTTCATCGCATCGAGGCTGACGTATTGCTGTTCGACGAGTTGGTTACGCACAATGGAATCAACCTGGTCCCAGTAGTCTCCCAGGCCGGCATCGGTGAGGCGGACGCCAAGCTCTGCCATCTCTCCGACCGCACAACCTTCGGCCACCCGGCCGGTAATTTCATCCCGCTGATACTTGACGGGGAGGAACCAGGACGGAAACCATCCCATACGGGCAGCGCCGGTGGATAAGGCGTGTTCATAACCCTCCCGCACGATCTCCTTCAGTTCGGGATTGTTTTCCAGTTCGGCGATGTCGAGCAAAGCCAGCAGAGGCGCCGTGTTGCCATGGAAATGACCATAGAAGTTGCCATGTTCGTTTCCCTGGACACCCTCGAGCGAGGTGTCCTGCCACAGGCCCAGCTTTCGGTCAAAGCGAGTAAGGGCGCGGATTAGCTCAAGGGTTTCCGGATTCTGGTTGTACCGATAGGCGCGGACCAGTGCACGCATCTCGTATTGCTGCTCGAATTTCACGCAGCCCTCGAGGCCCTGGGAATCGAGATACGGTTCTTCGGGCGGGTTGTAGGGAAGAGTGGCGACGCCGCGCGTATTCCAGACCCACTTGCCGTCCGGAGTCACCGTCGACTCGGGGGGGAAGTAGGCGCGGTCCTGGACGCGAATCGCAACTTTGCTGAGTCCCGAGCTCACCAGCTGAATCCAGTCCATCCAGCGCGGGTTTCCGTCCATCGCATAGTGGTTTTCGCAGGCCAGAGCGAAAATTCCATTCACCATGGGATAGGAAGTTCCCTTGATCCGATAGCCCTCTGTCGGGTAGTACAGCAGTCCGTCCGCTCCCACCGTACCCATCATGGCCTTCATCATCCCCGCTTGTCGGTCGAGACTCTGCTGGCTGCCGCACATGGTGCGCATCCATGGAAGGGCGCGAAGATTCTTCCCCGTAATATCGAGGGTGCGATCCGGATAACTCAGGCCCGTCGACTTATCGGAGAATCGGAAAAGCTGAAACACGTAATAGAAGTCGTCCGGGTCGAGGTTATGGGTGAGGTTGTTCACCGACAAACGCGCTCGCTCGCCGAGATCGAGCGTGTCGGGAACGACCGATTCCCATGTGGAGCCGCGGGGAGCCATGTTGCGCTGATCGACGACATCGTCAGGACGTAAATCGGAGACCTTCGAGGTTGCTGCGATCGCCGGGAACCCGTCGGCACGGGGCTTTACGGGACTGGTAGCTTCTGCCGGAGTGAGAAGGACCGAACTCCTCCCTACTCCACATGCGACCGCGGCCAGCGACGCGCTCTTTGAAAGGAATTTTCGTCTCGTTTCCATGCGCTGCATCCGCGACGGACCTGCGTTCACGGCTTTCAGAGTACGACTGTCGCTGCAGGAACGTCCAAAGGAGTCCCCCTATAATAGGAATACCATAGTATCATACTAATAATGCGCAATATTATTAGCGCATTCAGGTTCGCCTGCGGAAACGAGCCATGAATCGAACAGGAAAAGCCCTTGTCGTTGTTTTAGCGGTTCTCGGTCTGTACGTGCTGGCTGAAGGGGCAGGTCGGCTCGCGTGGCACCACCATCTTCTAAGTGTGCGTCTGGAGAGCATCCGCAGTGGCTGCTCCGCAACTGATGGGCCTCTTTACCAACTCGACCAGACGACCGGCTATGGGTACGTTCCCGGTGCTCACGTTCACCTCACCCTGTACGACCGCAACAACCATCCGCTGCGCACGAACAACGTGTATGTAAACAATCACGGCCATCTGGCTTTGCAGCCCGATTCCCTCGAGAAATCGCCGAATGAATTCAGAATCGCGATCATCGGAGATTCGTTTACGGCCACCACGCCCTCCGATGTCACATGGCCTACGTTGCTCGAGGATGTTCTGAATCAGGACGCCTCGCTCCGCAAAATGCTGGGCGAAATCAGGTTCAAAGTCATCAATTTTGGACTGGATGGAACCGGGATCGTTCAATGGCCCGCCGTCTACCGGGACAAAGTAATGGCTTCCCACCCCGATCTCGTTGTCGTGAATTTCATCGGGAACGACATCTTCAGAGAGTTCCTCTATCGCAACACCGTCCTCATCGGAACCCGGGATCAGGCCGTAATCACATGCACGTCGCTGCCCGCGACGCTTGCCAATGGCGATTGCAGAAGCGCGTATTTCTATACCCTGCCGTCGGGCCTCCATCCCGCTGAGGACTTAACGCGGCTAAAACACGAGATGGCAGACGAGTTGATCCGCCGACTGCCGTGGTTTACGCCCGTTCCACAGTTGCCTGGTATCGTGCTCCAGGGTCGCCTCGGAATTACTTCTAAGCTCGTGCCTGGCAACGGCGGGACACCCCAGTTTCGCGATTCCACCCAGGCCATGAGCGCCAGTCGCATGGCACTTGAAACCATCGCGTCCGCCCAGCCTGCCCTTTTGATTCTCTATCACCCCGTGCTCGAGGAATGCCTGTCGGGCCGGGCGCCATCGGCCGTAGTACGTTTAATGACCGAAGAAAGGAACCTCGGTATCGAGAACATGCTTGAATTTCTGCCGCTGTCAGCCGGTCAGGACGAAATCAGGAAGTGGTACAACGTTCCCCTCGATCAACACCCCAGCGATTATGGCGCGCGGGTCTACGCGCGCGCTGTGGCTGGCAGGGTCTCGAACTATCTGTTGCATACCCATCACCCGGCTGTCTCCCGGTAAATCGTTCCCACCTGGTCCTGGTTTCGGTCGATTCTTGATCGATCTTTTCTGGCGCTGAGATCCGTTTTCCGGGGCCACGGCGGTGCGCGGAAGTTTTTTGGCTTTTTCGATTGACAAAAATACTACAGTAATATTATACGTCCGAAGCGTGGAGAAGATCGCGCATTATCCCCGGCCCCGTCCCCAGGAGATTTCCTCCATCTTTGGGAGCCCAGTCCGCTTCGGAGCGCGTCCTGTGAGCCAGATGCGCGGTCTGCCAGCCGGCAGCCGCGGTTTCCGGGCAGCATTCATCGAAGATGTGCGACGCAAAGGCTTTATCCTGGCACCCATCGATCGCTTGTCGCCCCAGCCCCGATTTCCCAGAACAGCCGTGCCGAACAGGCCGCAAGTCTGCATCTGCGTTTCTTTTCCAGAAAGGATCCTTCCATGAAGCCCCAGTACAAGAGCCAGAGTTTTGCCCTTCTATCATTCTTGCCGGTGCTCGCGATGCTCCTGCTACCGGCCGCACAATGCCAGGTGACCGCCACCGCCGACCAGGGGATCACCGGATCGGTGACGGATTCGAGCGGAGCTGTCGTGCCAGATGCCGAAGTCACAGCCCTGAACACAGCCACCAATGTATCGTTCACGACGCGGACCACGAGCGCGGGTTATTTTAGCTTCCCCGGCCTGCTGATTGGGACCTACCGCATCACCGTTACCAAGACCGGGTTCGAAACCGCCGTTCGTGAGGGAGTCGTGATTCAGGCCGGCCTCAGCCCGGACGTTTCCGTTCACCTCAGGGTAGGGGCCACAACGACCCAGGTGGTGGTCAATGGGGATGTGGGTACCCTCGACAAGACCGCAAGCTTTACCGGGGAGACGATTCCGAAAGAGGCTCTGCAGGATCTTCCTGTGATCGCCAACGGAGGGACCCGGTCTCCTCTGGATTATCTGACCGCTTTCGCCGGTATCTCTCCGAACGTTTATAACGCGGCGGGTCGCGGCGGCGATGCCGGGCTGCAGTGGTCGAATATCGAAGGCATCGGCGATGGTGGTGGCTACGGAGGAGTCGCGGGGTACGAGGTTGACGGGGTCAATCAGGCGCCGGAACAGACGCAGCCGTTCGGGGGCAACTTCGCTTTTCCGAAGATGCCGGCACCGGAAGCGATCCAGGAAGCCCGCATGGTGACCAACCTCGACGCCGATCAGGGCTTCAATCTGGGCGCCGTCTACGAGCTCGTTACTCGCTCCGGGACAGATCGGTATCACGGTCAGGCATATGAATATCTTCGCAATGATGCCCTGGACGCATCGAGCTACCTGACCGGGACTGTGCCTCCCGAAAAGCAGCATGACTTCGGGGTGACGTTCGGAGGCCCAATCCCGTTTGCGCACAAGAAGCAGTTCTTCTTCGTGAACTATCAGGGCTACCGCTCCGCCTACTCGGCGGCCAGCGCTATCCTGACGGTGCCGACGGCTAAAATGCGCAGCGGCGACTTCTCGGAGATTCTCGGTCCCGAGGTCGGGACCGACAGCGACGGAAATCCCGTCTATCAGGGCGAGATCTTCGACCCCGCCACCACCCATACCGGCCCGGACGGCCAACAAACACGTGATCCGTTTATGAACAATCAGATCCCTGCGGATCGGTTCAGCAAGGTATCCACATTCTTCCAAAATGCGTATCCCCCGCCCAACTTACCGGGGACGCAGAACAATTTCGCCACCACGGCGCTGCCAGACAACACACTGCAGGACAAGCTTTACATCAAGACCGATCATCAGTTCGGTGAAAAGCAGCATCTGTCTCTCGGCTATGAGTGGTTCATCCGTAACGGAACGTCCGGGGGCTGCGGCAATGTGCTCGAAGGAGCAGCAAATTACCAGGGGTTCTCTCAAGCCGTCAACAATTGTTCCATCTCGACGGTTCATGCCAAAAACTTCAGGCTGAACTACAACTATGCCATCCATCCCGAACTGCTCTTTGCTTTCAATGCCGGGTTGGCCTACGATCCGTTTGGGCAAACGCTCAGCCAGCAGGGCCTGACTGCGGGTTCGAACGCAGGCCTGACGGGAACGTTCACGCATGGAACGCCGGTTGTCAACATCGCCGAATCGACCGGCTTTGGCCAGGAGCAGAACGAGTTTGACGGTTACGAATACATCCTTCCAACCGATACGTCGCTGATCTGGACGCGCAATACCCACCAGTTCAAATTCGGGCTGCAGTATAACTACGTTGTTTATCGGCCGATCGCCGAATCGTACTCCAACGGCGGCTTCGGTTTCGATGGCGGGGGAACCAATCAGCCGAACTTCACCGGCAGTGGCCCGACGACGGAGCCGGGCTATGGCTGGGCGGACTTCCTCCTGGGGTGGGTTGATTCGGGACAGTTAGAGAGCCCGTTTTCCATCCGCACATCCACCAACCAATGGGGGGTTTACGGGATGGATCAGTGGCGTGTCTCGCATAAGCTGACAGTGAATTACGGATTGCGCTGGGAACTGTTTACGCCAGCCCGCGAAGACAACACACAATGGTCGAATTTCTGTCCGACCTGTCCGAATCCCGGAGCGGCCGGACGTCCGGGAGCGGTGGAGTTTCTGGGCAACGGCCCTGGCCGGATCGACCGCAGCACATTCATGAACCTCTATCCATGGGCCTTTTCGCCGCGGCTGGGAGTCGCCTACGCGCTGAACGACAATACGGTTGTCCGGCTGTACTACGGGATCATGCGTTATCCCCTCAACGTGCTGCAAATCAACGGGGGCTATTATCCGAATGACGGCTTCGGCGTAAATCTGAACCAGTCGACGACCAATGGAGGAATCACCCCGGTGATTGCCGACTGGGACAACGGCACGTTTCATCCGCCAGCGGTGCCGGACCTCGATCCGGCGATCGACAATGGTAACGGAATTCCGTACTACAACTACAAAGACAACGAGTCTCATCCGCAACAGGATCTGGGAGTCGCCTTCGAGCGCCAGTTACGGGGCGGATGGGTGCTGAGCGCCAAGTATGCAGGCAAACTGATGCACGGCCTGCCCACGAATAATTTGGCCACCCTCAACCAGCTTCCTGTGCAGTACCTGAGCTATGGCACGCTGCTGAATCAGGACGTCAGTTCACCCGCTGCGCAGGCCGCCGGTATTCCCATCCCGTATGCCGGGTTCACGGGAAGCGTGCTCCAGGCGCTGCGGCCCTATCCGCAAATGCAGAACGTCAACGAGAACGACGCTCTGGTGAAAAATATGTACTGGCATGCGTTCATGCTGGATGCGCAGGAGAGGGTATCGCACGGCCTGACGCTATTGGCTAATCTGACCTTCTCGCGAGAGACGTCAAACGATCCGCTGACGTATGGCGGACAGGGCGGGGACTCGTATGCGGCATCACGACAGGCGGTGACGGTGATCCCGCATAATTCGGAGATTATGAGTTTTGCCGATATCGGAGGATCCCGTCCGGTGGTAGCGAACTTTACCTTCAGTTATCAGCTTCCTTTCGGGCACGAGCGGGAGATCGGGGCCAATATGAATGCGCTCGAAAACAGTATCGTAGGCGGCTGGGATATTGCGGGCATCCTGACCTACGGATCGGGAACTCCGGAGCAGATTTCCGCTACAACCGGAGTCTCGACGCTCAACATCTGGGCGGTCCGGAGCCAGGGAGTGCCGATCGCAGGCAACGCCACCTGTTCTTCCTACAATCCGCACGATCCCAGCGACCACTACATTAATCCGGACGCATACTCGAACCCTGCGCCGTATACGCTGGGAGATACTCTGATCGAAACGGAGCGGAGAGGATGCGGCATCGCGAATGAGAATCTCTCGCTGGCCAAGAACTTCGACCTGCCGGGCGAAGGCCATCGGTTCAGGATCGGCGCGGACGCGAGCAATGTCTTCAATCGTCACACCTGGTGGTTCATGAACGGCGCCGTCGGAACCGCCGGATTCGGCCAGTTCAGCGGCATCTCCCCGGCGCGGTCGATTCAGGTGCACGGTCAGATCTTCTTCTGAGGAGTCAGACGCCATCCTGATGCCACGGAGCACGGCTCTGTGGCGTCGGGCTTTTCAGGCAGGCGGAGGGCGGCATGACAGCGTCGGTTGGCAAGCGGTGGGCATTGATCGCTCTGGTCGCTCCCATCCTGAGCTGTGCGGGGCAGGAGGGGAGCTCGTGCTCCGCGCCTGCCAAAGCTCTCTTCCAGCAGCAGCAGTTCAAAGCAGCGCAGACCGATCTCGAGGGCTGTGTCGCGAAGGATTCAAATGACAACGCATCCTGGGAGCTGCTGGGGCTGACACTGGCATCGGAGGGAGATACGGAGCAGGCGGGGAGGGATTTGATACGGGCGCTGAGCGCGGTTCCCGAGAACCGGCAATTCCGCATCAATCTGGCAGTTTTTCTTGCCAGGAATGACCGGATCGATGCAGCCGACCAGGTCGTGGAGCCTCTGCTCGGTTCCAGTACGGATGCGAATCTGGACCGGCTGGTCGGCTATCTCCGGCTCGAGCAGCATCAGGAACGGGAAGCCATTACGTGGTTCGAACGCGCGCTCGAACGGGATCCTGATTCGCTTGAGGCCCTCTACAGGCTCGGATACGCGTATCACGCGGCGGGTGATCTGGAGAAGGCCATGGCGCTCTATCGCCGCGTTCTGGAGCTGGATCCGGACCAGTTTCCCGCGCAGCTGCAGCTGGGCAAGGTTCTGCTACTCAGGGGCGATTCCGGCGAGGCCGAACGGCAGCTGACGCACGCCGCCCGGATCCGCCCGGATTATGCATCCGCCTGGCGATATCTGAGCGAAGCCGAGATGTTGCAAAACCACCTTCAGGCGGCGCTCGCCTCCGCCCGGACCGCGGTCGATCGCGGATCGCAGGACCCGCGGAACCACTATCAGCTGGGGACGGTGCTGACGCATCTGGGCGACCCTCAGGCTGCCCGCGCTGAGCTGGATGTGATGCAGAAACTGCGCGCTTCGCAGCGCGGAGCGCCCTCGGATTCCGCCCCGGACTGATCGATGGCGGAGCGGGCAGTCGCGAAGTTTCATGGAAAACGATGGCCGTTGGTCACCGTGCCGGCGCTGGCAGCCATTGGTGTGGTCGCCGGTGCGGCTCTCGCGCAGAAGCCGCCGGAGGCGTTCGTGGTGGTGCCGGCGCGCGATGCCGTCATCGATTTTGTTCATCGCAACGGGGGCAGCGGGGCAAAAGAGATGATTGAAACCATGGGAAGTGGCGTTGCGATCGCGGATTTCGACAACGATGGCCTTCCCGACATCTTCTTCGTGAACGGAGCAGCAGTACCGTCGCTCAAGAAGGAAAGCGCCAGTTTCTCCAATCGTCTTTACCGCAACGTGGGTGGCTTTCGCTTTGTCGATGTGACCGAAAGGGCGGGACTGGCCGGCAGCGGGTATGGGATGGGCGTTGCTGTGGGAGATTACAACAACGACGGGTTCGAAGATCTCTACGTCACCGGTTTCGGGCATAACCAGTTATTCAGAAACCGCGGAGACGGGACGTTCGAGGATGTTACGTCCAGGGCTGGCGTCGGTGGTGGAGGCTGGAGCACCAGCGCCGCGTTCGTTGATTACGATCGCGACGGGTTTCTCGATCTGGCGGTGGCCCGCTACGTCAGGTACACCGTAGGGACAGGACCGTATTGCGGGGATAAGTCGCGTGGATGGCGGAGCTATTGCTTACCGGACCAGTTTCTTCCCAGCTCCCTGGTGCTCTACCACAATAACGGCGACGGCACATTCTCCGATACGACGGAGAAGGCCGGATTGGGCGGGGTGAAAGTCAATGGACTGGGCATCCGGATTCTGGATGTTGATGGCGACGGGTGGCCGGATATCGTGGTGGCGAGCGACCGAACCCAGAATCTTCTTTTCCATAATGTGCACGGCAGGTTTGAAGAGATCGGAACGACGGCCGGTCTTGGATACAGCAACGACGGAGTGGCGCGTGCGGGCATGGGGATCGATGCCGCCGACGTGGACGGGGACGGCCGTCCGGACATCGCCATTGCCAACTTCGAATCGGAAGGCACGGCTCTGTTGATGAACCAGGGGGGCTTGTCTTTCCGGGATGAAGCCGGGTCGCGCGGGCTGCTGGAGCCGACCTTTCCGTTCGTGGGATTTGGCCTGCGGTTCTTCGATTTCGATAACGATGGAATGCCAGACCTGATGGTGGCGAACGGCCACGTGCTGGACGACATCGCCCGTTATCGTCATGACATGACCTGGGCCCAGCCGGTGCTTCTGCTTCACAACAACCAGGGAAAATTCGTTCCCGCCCCGGTTCACGGCGCAGACGGGCAGCCGCTGCGACTGGTGGGCCGCGGACTGGCAACCGGGGATCTGACGAACAGTGGTCGCGTGGACGTCGTCATCACGCAGAATGACGGACCCCCGATTCTGCTGCGCAATCGGGGAGGACAGGGCAACCATTCGATCCTGCTGCGGATCATCGGCACGCGCAGCAACCGCGACGGCTTCGGCACGCGGGTCGCGGCAACGATCGATGGGCGCATCTGGACTTCGGAGGTGACGGCCTCGGGCAGTTACCTGTCAAGCAGCGATCCGCGGGTTCTGATTGGGATGGGCCCGTCACGCCAGGTGCAGAACCTGAAACTGAACTGGCCTTCGGGGATCCGCCAGGAAATTCGGGGGCTGGAGGCTGGGTATTTGTATACGATTCGTGAGCGGCAGGGGGTGACGCGGCCGGAAGCGGCGAAAAAACTTAATCCCTAGTGGGAACTGCATTGCAAGCATATAGTAATATGATAATCTCCATTTGACGCAAGCGAACTGCAGAGAAATCGCCATTCGAGGGAAGCCGGGAAGACTAATTTGAGTGTTCTTTACATCGGACTGCCTGCGAGCGCAGGGGACTGGCTGCAGATTGGATATCAGGACTTCGCTGCAAGCCTGGGGGATCAACTGCCGCACCGCATCTATGATTTCGACCGTTCTCCGGAAGAACAATTCGGCGGCGTCGAGATGGTCGTTGAAGCGGGGGGATCGTTCGCCACCTCGGCGATGATTGATGTCGCCTCGCGCAACGGGATCCGGTTCTGGCAGATCGTGGGCACGGGCATCGACCATGTCGACGTGGCGCGCTTTCACGACCGCGGCATCCGGCTTGCGAATCTGCCAGGACTCTTCAGCAGTGTCGCCCTGGCGGAGCACGCGTTTTTTGGGATGCTGTTTTTCGCGAGGCTCTACCGCAACACCCAGCGGGCGCTGCAGTCACGAATTCTCTGCGACCCGGTGGGCGAAGAGTTGAATGGAAAGAACCTGAGCATTATCGGATTCGGAGCAAGCGGCCGGGAGTTGGCACGGCGCGCCTCGGCGTTCGGCATGCGGATTTTCGCCATGGATCTGGAGCGTCCCGCGCCGGAGACGCTGGAGGGCCTGACCGAGAGCTTTGCCGGCGCGAGAGAGGACCTGGATTTCCTGCTCGAGAAGGGCGATTACATTTCCCTGCATGTGCCGTTGAATTCCTCGACGCGGCACCTGATCGATCGCGAGGGCCTGGCACGCATGAAGCCGACGACGGTTCTGATCAACGTTGCGCGCAGCGAAGTGGTGGAGGAGAAGGCGCTGGTCGATGCCCTGCAGCGCCGCGCGATTCGTGGTGCGGTGCTCGATGTATTCTCCGAGGAGCCAGTGGATCCCGGGCATCCGCTGCTGCGGATGGAAAACGTTCTGGCGACACCTCACACGGCGGGAGTGACGTCAGGAACGTCGCGGCGGCGGGCAGCGGCTGCGGTCGAAAACATCCTTCGTGTGTACAACGGCCAGGAGCCACTTTACCTGGTCAATGGATTGCCCGGCATGGCTGCGGCGGGGCGGGAAGGCAACGGATCCAGGTAGGTTCCATGTGGCGATTGGCGAGCTCTCTTCGTCCCGGGTTCTGGTCCGCTGCCGGTTTCGCATCGGTTCTTCTTTCTGTTTGCCTGGCGAGTTCTGTGGTCTCCGCTGAAACCCCATCGGCTCCGAACCCGGGCAAACTGGATATCTGGGTTTTCGCAGGCCAGTCGAATAGTCAGGGCTGGGCTTTGTTGAAGGATCCGGTAGGCGCCAGCCCGCACATCTTTGCGCTGGATGAAAACGGTCAGTGGAAGATCGCCCGGGAACCGCTGAATCCGGATTTCTACCGATGGACACCGTTGCCGGTCGAGCCCAACATCCTGATGCAGCGGCACGATCTTCCGCTCTCCGGCGGTCGCTCGCCTGAGGAATTCGTCGAGGAGGAGAAAAAGGAGGGCATTCCTCTGGGGGGAGTAGGGCCAGGGCTGATGTTCGCGCAGCGCCTGCACGCAGTGACGCGCAGAGATATCGGTTTGATCATGTGCGGGGTCGGGAGTCCCATCCGGGAGTGGGATCCGGATGCCAAGCCTGCCGGCAGCCATTACGCGCACATGCTGACACTCATCCGGAAATCGGGCGGCCGGGTAAAAGGGCTGGTCTGGTATCAGGGAGAGAGCGACGCGTTGACTCCCGGTGCAGCCCAGCGTTACCAGGAAGCTCTGCTGGCTCTTTTCGACGGGATCCGTCGCGATCTGCATCAGGCGAACCTGCCCATCCTGTGCGTCCAGGCCGGCCGTTTCGCCTATCCGTATCGTTCCGAAGAGACAAGCTGGGAAACGGTGCGCGAGGCGCAGAGGCGTGCGACCCTGGAGCGTCCGCGTACTTACCTGATCAGTTCCATCGACCTGACGATGGAGGACGATATTCACGTCGGATTCGAAGGATATCGACGTCTTGCGCCCCGTATCGCCGAGACCGCATTGTCAGAGGTGTACGGTGTTCCCGGCCATGCCACACCGATCACGTTCGATTCCGCCCAACTCATCGCACCGGAGAGCTGGCGGCCGATGATCCGGGTTCGGTTCCGTGGCGTGTCGGGCCGGCTTCAGGCGGATGGACGTCCGGCTGGGTTTGAGATCCGGATGCCGGGGCCAGCAGAGGATCCGGGTGCGCACTATCCCGCGCCACCCAATCCCGATGTGCCGTTGTACTCGGTCTATCGCGTCGACTTTGATCCCCACGATCCGTCCGGAGTGATTCTGGGGCTCTTCGACGCCTCGCCGATCCTGCTCGGCCATCGTCATCCGCTGTGCGGGCCGGTCTCCCTGATCTATGCGCCGGGGCTCAATCCCTACGCGAACATTCACGATGGGCGGGATATGGCGCTTCCTGCATTCGGACCGGTACCCATTTCCTTACCGCCCTGCGCGGAACGCGCCAGCCCAGACGCTTCCGGTCGACCTTCGGGATAGGCACGGCGAAAGGAGCCTTCGGTGCGGAAATTTGACGCGTCGTTTATTCAATACTATGATATGACACGTTTCTGAGAATAGGATAGCGGGCATCGCGATGAAAATGTGGGTGGGCGAGCAGTGGAGCGAGGGGATTGGCATGGAGCCAGTGCTCTCACCGTACAACGGAGAAGAGATTGATGTAGTTCCTAAAGCCGGTCCGCCCGATGTGGAGCGGGCCATCGCGACCGCGGTGTTGGGCGCCAGGGATATGGCGGCTCTGAGCGGCGCGCAGAGGGTGGAGATCCTTAACAAGGCTGCCAATCTTCTCGCCGGTTGCGTTGAGGAATTGGGCAGGCTGATCAGCCGGGAGGAAGGTAAGCCGCTTTCTGAGTCACGCGGCGAGGCTTCGCGGATGCCCGATTTGCTGCGCCTGTGCGCATTTGAAGGTTCGCAACTGCGTGGAGAGACGCTGCCGCTGGATGCGCAGACGGGAACAACAGGAAAAATGGGTTTTACCGTCCGCGTGCCCTGCGGGGTGGTCGCCGCCATCACTCCATTCAACTATCCGCTGCTGCTGGTGGTTCATAAAGTGGGGCCGGCTCTGGCCGCCGGCAATGCGGTGGTGCTGAAGCCTGCGCAACAAACGCCGTTGACCGCCCTGAAGCTGACGCAGATTCTTCTGGAAGCGGGTCTGCCCCCGCGGGGAATTCAGTGCATCACCGGAGCGGGATCGGACATTGGCCCGGCGCTGTGTGCAGATCCGCGGATTCGCAAAATCAGCTTCACGGGAAGCACCGTGGTGGGAGAGGCGATTACGCGCATCGCTGGAGTAAAGCGGCTGTCTCTGGAACTGGGCTCGAATGCTCCGCTGGTGGTTCTGCCGGACGCGGATTTGTCCAGGGTGAGCGATGCGGTTGCCATCGGCGGCTATGTCAATGCCGGACAGGTCTGCATTTCAACTCAGAGAATCCTGGTGCATCGACGGGTTTATTGCGATTTTCTGGATGCTTTGCGGCCCGCTGTAGAGGCGATCCGGACCGGGGATCCGCTGTCCGGCGACACGCGCCTGGGACCCATGATCTCAGAGAAAGAGGCGCGGCGTGTCCATGCGTGGATCGAGGAAGCCGTTCAGGACGGCGCGCGAGTCGTGACCGGGGGCACTCGCGAAGGAGCAACCTATGCGCCGACCGTGGTTGCCGATGTGACGCCGCAGATGCGCATTGCGCGCGAGGAACTCTTCGGTCCGGCAGTTGCCGTTTGCCCGGTGGATTCGATTGAGAAGGCGATCGAACTGGCCAACGAGACAGCTTACGGGTTATCGGCGGCAATCTTCACGAACGATCTCCGTCACGCCTGGCAGTTCGTTCGCAGGACAGACGCGGGCAACCTGCACGTGAATTGGACGCCCTTGTGGCGAGCGGATTTTATGCCCTATGGAGGGCTGAAACAGAGCGGGGTCGGAAAAGAAGGTCCGCGTTACGCGGTGGAAGAGATGACCGAAAGCAAGACTGTGGTATTCCACGGGATCGGAGCGTGAATGTATGGCGGCGCCAGCAGCAAAACCTCTTGCAGCAGAACAGGAATCGCCACCGCGCAGACAGGATAAGACCGTTCGTCTGACGAGCGCGCAGGCGCTGGTCCGCTACCTTCAGCAGCAGTTCACCGAGCGAGACGGCCGGCGCCAGCGTCTGATCGCCGGAATTTTCGGCATCTTCGGCCACGGGAATGTCGCAGGGATGGGTCAGGCTCTGGAGGAGTGCGGAACCGACCTGCCGTATTATCAGCCACGCAACGAACAGTCGATGGTGCACACCGCGGCAGCCTACGCCAGGGCGCGGCAGCGCCTGGCCACCTTTGCCTGTACCGCCTCAATCGGTCCCGGGTCCACCAATATGGTGACAGGGGCGGCTCTGGCCACAGTGAACCGTCTCCCGGTTCTGCTGCTTCCCTCCGACTACTACGCGACGCGTCATCAGGGGCCCGTTCTGCAACAGATCGAACATCCGATTTCGGCGGATGTGAGTGTGAACGACTGCTTCCGTCCGGTGAGTCGTTTCTTCGACCGCATCACGCGCCCCGAGCAACTGCTGACTGCGCTGCCGGAAGCGATGCGCGTGCTGACGGATTCCGCGGAGACCGGTGCGGCGGTGATCTCGCTGCCCCAGGACATCCAGGCGCACGCGTGGGACTTTCCGGCGCGATTTCTCGAGCCGATAGTGTGGCGCATCGATAGGCAGATGCCGGACCGCCAGAGGATCCAGGAGGCCGCCGAACTGATTCGCAGCGCTCGTCGACCAATGATCATCGCCGGCGGCGGTGTCCATTACTCCGAAGCGTGGGATGCGCTTTGGGAATTTGCGGAACAGATTGGCATTCCGGTCGGGGAGACTTTCGCGGGGCGCGGGGCCATGCGCACGCCGTCCGAATGGCTGCTGGGAGGTTTCGGCATCACCGGAACTCCTTCGGCGGGCCGCATTGCAGAGCGCGCGGATCTGATCCTGTGCATTGGTACACGTCTCACGGATTTCACGACCGGATCGCGCGGCGCGTTCCAGTGTCCAGACCTCAGAGTCGTCAGCATCAACGTTTCGGCTCGCGACGCGTATAAGATAGGTGCACTGCCGATCGTGGCCGACGCGCGCGAAGGTCTTCGCGAACTGACGGAGGCTTGCCGCGGCGTGCGCACAGACGCGTCCTGGGCTGAGGAAGTGGTGGAAGCGCGCCAGGAATGGGACGACCGGCTGCGGGAAGAAGTGCTCGTAGATCATCCCGGCGAGATTCTCTCGCAGGGACAGCTCATTCGCATCCTTAACGAAGAGGCTCATTCCGGCGATACCGTGATCGCCGCGGCGGGCGGGCCGCCCGGCGACCTGCATAAACTGTGGGACGCGACGGGAGGGAAGACCTGCCATCTGGAATTTGGCTTCTCCTGTATGGGTTACGAGATTCCGGCCAGCTTGGGCGTACGTCTGGCTCAGCCCGAGGGTGAGGTCTTCGTGGTGGTCGGCGATGGAACGTATCTGATGAACCCGACGGAAATTGTGACCGCAATGCAGGAGGGGCTGAAAATCACACTGATTATCTCGGAAAATCATGGCTTCCAGGTGATCCGGCAGCTACAGATGGCCAAGGCGGGGCGGAGCTTCGGCAATGAATTCCGTACGCGCGACACCGCGAGCCATCGCCTGGAGGGCGAATATCTATCCCTCGATTTCGCGCAGAATGCGGCGAGCCTTGGGGCGCGCGTGTGGAAGGCTTCGACGCCGGAGGAGATCAGAGCGGCGCTCCGGGAAGCGCGACGGGAGCAGCATCGCCCCTGCGCTGTAGTGGTTGAGACCGAGAAGCATCGGTATCTGCCGGGTTCAGGGGTCTGGTGGGATGTGGCTCCGGCGGAGGTCAGCTCGGACCGCATCACCCAGGAACTACGCTCACGATACGAGAACGACCGCAGCAAGCTTCAGAAATTTCTCTACTGAGAGCTGATATGGCGATTGAAGTAGGAACAGCACCGGATTCCTGGGGAGTGTGGTTTGCCGAGGACTTTCGGCAAGTTCCCGCCTCACGATTTCTCGACGAAGTTGTAGAGGCCGGCTATGACCGGATCGAACTGGGCCCTTTCGGTTACCTCCCGAAAGATCTTGCGGAGCTGAAAAAAGCCTTATCTAAGCGCGGCCTGAGTGTCTCCGGAACTTTCGTGATGGGTCATCTCGAGCAACCGGAGACGTTGCGGATGATGCGCGAAGAGACAGCCGCAGTCTGCGCGCTGCTGCAGAACCTCGGAGCCCGCTATGTGGTGCTGATCGACGATACATACACGGACCTTTTTACGGGTGAACCGACCGCCTCTTCTCGCCTGAAGCCCGATGAATGGAAGCGGCTGGTGGACGGGGCGAACGTTCTGGGCCGGCAGGTTCGCGATGCCGGGCTGGTTCTTGCGTTTCATCCGCACGCGGAAACGCACGTGGAATATGAGGATCAGATTGAAGCCTTTCTGGAGGAGACTGACCCGCAGTACGTCCAGCTCTGTTTGGATACGGGACATCACGCGTACAGGGGAGGGGACCCGGTCAAATTTCTGCACAAGCATTTCTCGCGCATTCCCTATCTGCATCTGAAGAACGTTGATCGAGCGATGCAGGAAAAGGTCAACGCGGCGGGAACTCCCTTTGCGACGGCGGTGGCCACTGGGGTTTTCTGCGAGCCGTCGCGCGGAGTCGTGGATTTTACGGCTCTCGCCGCTCTTCTGCGAACGCTGGGCTATGACGGTTGGATAACCGTGGAACAGGATATGTTCCCCGTAGCCTTCGACAAGCCTCTGCCAATTGCGCGCAGGACCCGCCAGTATCTTCGCGAGATCGGTATTGGCTAGACGGGGCAAACTGGCGCAGCACGGACGGGGGAGACCCGCGAATCCTCCGAACGAACAGCAGAGGCGTGTCCTTTCTATCGCGGCGTGGATACAGCAGAAGCGGCGTGCGCCGGTCGGGGTCGGCCAATGAAGGAAGGGATGCCTCTCAGAATTGTGGCGACCGGTCCGGTCGATGCAGGAGCCACGAACATCCTTGCTCCTCATGGAGCGCTGGTGGTGGCTTCGTCAGGAGACGAAGCCACTCTGCTTCCGCTCATGTCACAGGCGCTGGGCCTGATTGTACGAGGCGGAGGCGTGGCGACGGATGCCATGATCGCGGCGGCTCCGAACCTCCGGGTGATCGGCCGCTCGGGCGTCGGATACGATTCGGTGGATATCGGCGCCGCCACCGCGAGGGGCATTCCAGTCGTTTATGTGCCCGGGATGGGAGCGCGCGCCGTCGCCGAAGCCGCCGTGACGCTGATCCTGGGCCTCGCGAAAAACCTGTTCTGGTGGGACCGGCAGATACGAGCAGGGAACTGGCAGGCGCGATTTCATTCCCAGCCCGAAGACGTAGCAGGATCGGTTATCGGCATCGTGGGCCTCGGCAACATCGGCACTCTCCTGGCCGAGCTGCTGGCTCCCTTTCATGCTCGCCTTGTGGCGTACGATCCGCTCGTCAAGGCAGAAAAGGCGCACCGGTCGCACGTGGAGCTTACCTCACTCGAGAGCCTTCTGGAAATCTCCGACTTTGTCTCGCTGCACGCTCCGCTGACCGGGGAAACACGCGGCATGGTGAATCGCGGCGCTCTGGAAAGGATGAAGCAGGGCGCCTTTCTCATCAATCTCGCGCGCGGTGGCCTGATCGAGAACCTGGATGTGCTGCTCGAATTTCTGCAGAACGGAAAGCTCGCCGGAGCGGCCCTGGATGTTTTCGACCCCGAGCCTCCGGATCATCGTCACCCGATCTTTGCCCAGGCCAACGTGATCGTTTCGCCGCATGCGCTGGGAATGACGGCGGGAACCATGCGCGATATCTTTGCATCGATGGCCAGCGATATGGCAGCAGTTCTGGAGGGGAGGACGCCGCGGTTTGTCGTCAACCCTGAGGTGTTCTCGAGGTCGACAAAATGAGAAAGACCAGGTCCTATGCGATTCGACAGACTTCTTGAAGGCAAGGGAGCCATCATCACCGGCGCCGCATCCGGCATTGGGCGCGCCACCACGTATCTCTTCGCAGAACACGGGGCGAAGCTGGTGCTGGTTGATGTGCGGGAGAGCGAGCTGCGCAACCTGGCGGATGCGATTCAGATGCAGGGAGGGGAGGCCATTGCGGTCCCCGCGGACCTGGGCCGTATGAGCGATGTTGAGAAGGTCGTCAGGGCCGGTGAGCATTACTGGAAAGCTCCGGACGTTGTTTTCAGCAATGCGGCTTCGTATGCGATGGGGAGCGCGGAGGAGATCTCCGAATCGCAGTGGGATACTACACTCGCCGTTTGCCTGAAGGCAACCTGGATGATCGGGCACCTGGTGCTGCCCGCGATGGTCCGGAATGGTGGAGGTTCTTTTGTCGTGACCAGTTCGGTGCATGCCCTGCGAGGGTACCGGCGTTACGCAGCCTACCAGGCGGCGAAGGGCGGCCTCGATGCGCTGACGCGCTCGATGGCGGCAGATTTCGCTCCTGGGGTCCGCGTCAACAGCATCCTGCCGGGGGCCATAGTGACGGGTTTGTGGGACGGCATCAGCGAAGAAGAGCGAGGACGGATTGCACTGCAGTGCCCGCTGCAAAGAAACGCGGATCCGAAGGAGGTCGCGGCCGTCGCGTTGTTCCTGGCATCCGATATGTCGTCCTACATCACCGGCCAGCGGATCGTGGTGGACGGCGGACTGTCTGCGGTCTCGGGGCTATGAAGGCGGAGCGCACTCGAAGTGCAGTTCGGCCCTTCACTGTGGGGCGGGCTCTTCAGGCAGTCCGGCTCGAGTCGCCCACCCTCACCGCGGATATTCTCCTTGATCAGGGTGGCGACATCCTGAACCTGATCCACGAACCGACCGGCATCGATCTGTTGTGGAAGGTCCCCTATCCGGTGTGCGAGCCGGGCGTAGGACCGACCCCGGCAGGAGATTCGTATCAACAGTGGATACATTATTATCGCGGCGGCTGGCAAACCATCTTTCCCAATTACGGGCCCGCGGTTTCCTGGCGGGGAGCGCTGCTTGATTTTCACGGCGAGGCGGCGCGCCGTCCCTGGATTCTTGCGTCGGAGGCTAACGATGGCCGCGCGGAGATTGAGCTCTCCACGCATCTGGCATCGCTTCCGGTTTCTCTGCGAAGGCGCATCGCCCTGTCTGCGCAACGGCCTGTCCTTCATGTCACAGAAACTGTGACTAATCTCTCAGACAGCACTCTGGACTGCATGTGGACGCATCATCCGGTGTTCGGGGCCCCGCTGCTGTCGTCCGGCTCGCGCCTCTACACAGCCGCGCGGTGGGTCCATCCCGATCCCCTGTATGACGCCCCTGGGAATGACCTGACGCTGGGCGGGGAATATTCCTGGCCTGAGGCACAAACAAAAGCCGGCGCGCGCGTCAACCTGTCGCGCATCCCGGCTATCGGCAGCGGGCTCTCGCGCGTGGTCTTTCTAAGCGATTTCGAGCAGCCGTGGTGCGCTCTGGTTAATCCGTCAATTCCGCTGGGTGTTGCCCTGCGCTGGAACGCCGACCTGATGCAGTATCTCTGCCTGTGGCAGGAGACCGGTGGCGAGCGGAATTTCCCCCACTTCGGAAAGAGTTATACGACCGCGCTCGAACCGTCGGTCACCCTCTTTGGCCATGGTCTGGTGGATGCTGTCCGGAACACGCGTACGCAACTGACCGTCTCTGGTGGAGAGAGCCGGACTCTCTATCTCGAGCTCACGGTGTTTGAGGATCGCCGTCCCGTGGCCAGCGTCGGCGAGGGCGGGCAAGTGGAGTTCGTCTCATGAGCGTTAAGAAAATTGTCCTCGTAACGGACTATGCGTGGTCCAGTCTGGATCGCGAACGGGAGATTCTGGGCAGAGTCGGGGCCTCGGTGGTAGTTGCGACAACAGGCTCGGAAGAGGAGCTGCTTCGGCTCGCTCCCGCCGCACAAGGCATTTTGTGCAATTGGAAGCCTGTTTCGCGCCCAGTGCTGGAAGCTGCGGCGCATTGCGTTGCGGTGGGCCGCTACGGAATCGGGCTCGACAATATCGATGTGGACGCAGCGACCCGGCTCGGCATCGTGGTCACGAACGTCCCCGCCTACTGCGTGGACGACGTCGCCGATCATACCATGGCTCTGCTCCTGGCCTGCAATCGAAAAGCGGCCTGGTTCGATCGCGAGATCAAAGCCGGTCGGTACGATCTGAAAGCCCAGTCGCCATTGCACCGGCTCCGAGGGCAAATACTGGGCCTCGCCGGGTACGGGCGGATCGCTCAGGCGGTCGCGAAGCGCGCTCGCTCGTTCGGCCTGCGGGTGATCGCGCTTCAGCCCAGACGGAGCATGGGCTCCGAGCCGAACGACGGCATCGAGTTTGTGTCTCTTGCGGAGCTACTGGAGCGCAGCGATTTCATGTCTCTTCATTTGCCGGCAACCCCCGAAACAAAAGGCATGTTTGACGCGGCCGCCTTCGGCCGCATGAAGCGGGGAGCGGTACTGATCAATACCGCTCGCGGGAGCCTGATTCGAAGTTCGGACCTGCTCGACGCGCTCGCAAGCGGCAACATCGCGGCTGCCGGCATTGACGTCTGGGAAACAGAGCCGTTTCCGGCCGGGGATCGTCTGGCCACCCATCCTCGTGTCGTTGCGACGCCGCACGCTGCTTTTTGCAGCGATGAGGCTGTGGCGGAGCTGCAGGAAACAGCGGCCGCGCAAATGGCGGCTCTGCTCTCGGAGCAGCTGTCTCAGAACATCGTGAATCCCGCCGTCCTCGAAAGCCCGCAGCTGCGAGTCCGGCTGCGGAACCGCGAAAGAGATGAGGTGAGGCCGTGAAATACATTCAGGATCGCGTCCGGGCCGGCGAGGTGCTGTTCGGCGTCTTTGTCAATCTGGGGTCGCCGCTGACCGCCGAGATCGTTGGCTTAGCCGGCTACGACTGGGCGCTGATCGATCTGGAACACGGAGCCGGAGACGAGGGGGACGTGCTCTCTCAGATCCAGGCGATGGAACACACGCCCGTCGTCCCGCTGGTGCGCATCGAGAGCAGCAGCCGTCCGCGCTTTCATCGCGTTTTGGACTTCGGGGCCGCGGGGATTATGGTTCCACGTGTCGACTCGGTCGAACAGGCGCGGGAGGCGGTCGCCGGACTGCATTACCCTCCGCGCGGCACCCGCGGAGTCGCGCAGATGAACCGGGCGTGCGCCTTCGGCGCGGCGTTTCGCGAATATATGAACGCCGCGGAAGATCAGTTGCTGGGAATTGTGCAGATCGAGAGCCCCGCTGCCGTCCGCCAGGCCGGCGACATCGCGGCCGTGGATGGGGTGGATGTGTTGTTTGTAGGCCCAACAGATCTTTCCCATTCCATGGGCATTCTGGGGCAGCTGGAACATCCCGCGTTTGTAGAGGCTGTGATCACGGTCGCCACGGCGGCGAAGAAAGCCGGCAAGGCCTGCGGAATTCTGTTGCGGAATCCCGGGGAGACGCAGCATTTCGTGTCGCTCGGCTATACCTTTTTGGCTTGCGGCTCCGACGCAAGTCTGCTGCGGGTCGCAGCGCAGGTGCAACTGACGGCATTACGCGAACAAGCTACAATCCGGACCACGGCGAACCGCTGATCCGCTGCTTCGTGGCGGCTGGACTACACCCGCAGCCGATCGGCGGGAGACTGCCACGACTGCCCAATCTCTTCAAGCGACCGCCCTTTGGTTTCCGGGACCCAGCGCCACGCGAACAGGAAGGCGCCCGCGCAAACGAGGGCAAAGAGCCAGAAGACCCCGCTGATACTCCCGACCCGGCTCTGCATGAACGCGGATAGAGATGGAAGGGTTTGAGTGGAAGCGAAATTGGCGCTCCACAGGAATGCCGAGCTGAGGGCCATTGCTCGTCCGCGGAGGCGCGTTGGAAAAATCTCCGACATGATGAGCCAGGTGAGGGGGGCCAGACTGGTCACATAAAAGGCCATCGATAGCATCATGATGGCCACAACCCAGATTCCGGCGAACTTCAGCTCAAAGGATAAGCCCATCAGAAACATGCCGGCTCCCATGCCCAGCGTGCCGGTGAGCAGCAGTGGGCGGCGTCCTGCGCGGTCGACCAGCCAGAAGGCCACCAGCGTCCAGAGAAAACTCCACGTCATCACGATTACGGTTTGCAGAATCGCCGCGGAAGGGTTCCTGAATCCCGCCTGCTCGAAGATGATCGGCATGTACGAAATGACCGGGCTGACGCCGGTGAATTGCTGGAGCACAGCGAGGGCGATGCCGATGAGCAAAGCGCGACGCAAGCCGGGCGCGAACAATTCCCGGATGCGATCGCGATTTTCCCCGATGGATGCGCGGATGAGGCGAAGCTCACACTCCGCTGAGGCAGGGTCGTAAATCCTGCGAAGAACGTCGCGGGCCTCGCCGAGGCGATCCCTGCACACGAGCCACCGGGGACTCTCGGGCATGACAGTGAGGCCGATGAGGAAAGCAGCGACGGGCAATAACTCGGAGGCGAACATCATGCGCCAACTGGCGCTGAAGGAAAGGCAATAGGCCACCACGATGGAGAGAAGCGCTCCCACCATGATGGCAAGCTGGTTAACAGTGACCAGGCGCCCGCGAAGATGGGAGGGAGCGATTTCGCTGATGTACATGGGCGAAACGACCGAAGCCAGCCCGACACCGAGGCCGCCGATGAAGCGGGCGCAATCAAACTCAGCAGCATTGTGCGGCACGATGGTGCCGACGGTGCCGACAGCGAATATGAGGGCAGTGATGGCGAGGGTTTTCTTTCGTCCGAGCCAGTCGGAGACGGATCCGCCGAGCAGAGGCCCCAGGATGCATCCGAACGCCGCGCTGCTCACGGCGAGCCCGAGTTGCACGGGGTTGAAGTGGAATTCCCGGCGCACGAAGAGAAGAGCCCCGATGATGATGTCGAGGTCATAGCCGAAGATAAATCCGCCCATGGTGGCAATGAGCGCGATCCGATAGAGATAGCCGGTTCGGACGACCGGGGATTGGCTGCTGCTGACGATTTCCTCCTGGATGCAGTTGCCAGGCTCGCGGTTCACGTCACTCCAGTCTGCCCCACAGCGGATGTTTGCCGAGGCCGCGGACGGCGATCTTCCGCCGGAGAGTACAGAAGATTTCCTACTAAAGTATCATACTATGATACGATAGTCGCGCATTGGTTATCTCATTCTGACACGGCTGCCCGCTCACCTGGGCACCCAGAGGGTTTAATTGATCCGGGAACTGGAGAAGGCGCAAGGTTTCAAGGAGAGTCTGCGCAGGGGCCATGCCTGCCTGGGCGCGCAAATCGCATTATCCGATCCGGTGGTCGCCGAGATTTTCGGCCGTGCCGGGTTCGACTGGCTGGTCCTCGACACGGAGCACTCCGCCCAAAGCACTCTGACAGCGCGCGCGATGCTGCAGGCCTGCGTGGCTTCGGAGGCGGTTCTGCTGGTGCGGCCGCTGCGCCTCGATCCGGATGATATCCGCCGCTTTTTGGATCTCGGTTCGCCGGGCGTGCTTTGTCCGTTTGTGAACAGCGGCAAGGACGCGCAGTTGCTGGTAGACGCCTGCCGGTATCCTCCGGCCGGTATCCGCGGCTGGGCGCCGCGCCGGGCCGGAGGATATGGCTTCGACGCAGCCGAATACACCGCTGCGGCCAACGATGCCATGATCTGCATCCCCATTATCGAATCGCGCGAAGCGGTGGAGAACATCGATGCCATCGTGGGTGTGGATGGAATTGACGGCATTACGATCGGACCGATGGATCTCTCGATCTCACTGGGTTGCTTCCAGCAATTCGATCATCCGGACTATCTGGCAGCTGTGCGCAGAGTCCGGGAAGCATGCCAGCGTTATGGCAAAGCCATGGGGACGGGGTGCTACAGCAGCGAGCACGCCCAGCAATGCATTCGCGACGGCGACGCCCTGCTGCTGGTGGCGGGCGACGACCTGTTTCTTGCCGCGGAAGCTAAACGCCAAATCGCGCTGCTCCGCAGCCTGAGGGGGGACTCGGCACGATGAAGCGCCTGAACGTGCTGTTTCTGCCCCCGGCGCCATCGCTGGCTCATCCCTGGCAGGATGACGTGGTGCGGACGATCGGCGAAAAGCACCATCTCCTGATGTTCGACGCCGCACAGCCGCTGGAGCCGCAGTTCAGGGACATTCAGGTGGTCATCGATTTCGGCGGCTCGATCGGAACGCGGGCGATGGCCGATGTCGCGGGTCCGGTGCTGTTGTGGCAGGTGCTGGGCAACGGGATCGACCATTTCGACCTCGAATATTTCCGGTCGAAGAAAATCCGGGTGGCGAATTGTCCCGGGGAGAACACAGCGATTCCTCTGGCCGAGATGGCCTTCATGTTCATGCTCCAGCTATCGCGGGGCTGGCGGGAGTCGGAAAGAAATCTGCGCCAGGGGGTGATGTACAAGCCTCTGGGTACAGAGCTGGCGGGCAGGACTCTCGGCCTGCTCGGTTTCGGAGCCACCGGGCGGCAACTGGCCTATCGAGCGAGAGCTTTCGACATGCGGGTGATTGCCGTGGACAAACGCCAGGTGTCGGCGGCGGAAAAGCGCAGGTTCGGCGTCTCGCGCGTGCTTGGTCCGGAGTCGCTTGAAACGATGCTGGGAGAATGCGATTACGTTTCCGTTCACCTGCATCTGACTCCGGAGACGAGGCATATTCTCAATGCCCAGCGCCTGGCAGTCATGAAGCGCGGCAGTTTTCTGATCAACGTTTCCCGTGGTGCCCTGGTGGACGAGCGAGCCCTGGTGGATGCGCTTGCCTCCGGCCATCTGGCCGGTGCAGGACTCGATACGTTTTCCGAGGAACCACCCTCTCCGCAATCCCCGCTATTGACGATGGACAACGTGATGGCGACGCCGCATATTGCGGGGCTCACTTCCGGGACATCGCGACGCCGCGCCGAATTTGCCGCCATTAACGTGAACCGTGTCGCTGAAGGCCTCGATCCGCTGGGCCTGATCGACACACGCGCCGACATTGCGGTGTTCAACAGTCTGTCCGATCTCCTCCCGCCGGACTCCGGTTCGAGGCCAAATCGTTCGGATCAGGGCTGACTGTGAGCGAATCGACCCGGGATTCCCTTACAAATCCGGCTCCGGATGTCGGAAGAATCGTGATGCGCCGGATCCGCCTGCGCATTCTCCTGCCGGTAGCGGTACTGTATTTCATCGCGTTCCTCGACCGCGCCAATGTCGCTTACGCGAAGCTGACCATGGCGCCGGAACTGGGTTTTTCCGAGTGGGTGTATGGCTTTGGTGCGGGACTGTTTTTTGTTGGCTATCTTCTTCCGGAGATTCCCGGAGCTCTGATCGTTCAGCGCTGGGGTGCGCGCCGCTGGGTCACCCTGATCATGGTGTCGTGGGGAACCTGCGCGATGGGTCTGGGGTTCATTCACTCCGCCACCGCTTTTTATGTGGGCCGGTTTTGCCTGGGAGTCGCGGAAGGCGGCCTTTTTCCCGGCGTGATCGTATACCTGAGCCACTGGGTTCCGGCGCGGCATGGGGCGGGTGCGATCGCGATCTTTACTTTGGCGTCGCCCGCGGCACTGGCTGCAGGCGGTCCTTTTGCCGGCTGGCTCCTGACGCTCCACTGGATGGGCCTGAGCGGATGGCGATGGCTCTCCATTCTTGAGGCGCTTCCCGCAATCGGATTCGGGATCCTGACATGGTTCGTGCTTCCCGACGATCCGCGGAAGGTATCCTGGCTTTCCGCGGGCCAGTGCCGCTGGCTTGTGGAGCAGTTGCATGAAGAAGATCTGACGCACGCTCAATCCGGCTTCCGGGCAATGAGCGCGATTTTTCTGTCACCTCTCGTGCTTCTGCTGTGCGGGATCATCTTCCTTGCCAATATCGGTATTCAGGGCTTTTTTCTCTGGGTCCCCACGACCCTCCAGCATGCCGCAGGCCTGACGGCTTCACGGGCGTCCATGCTTTCGGGCATTCCCTTCGCGGTCGCGGTGATATCGGTCCTGGTGTGCAGTTGGTCGTCCGATCGATCGCAGCGCCGAGCACTGCACATTTATTTGCCGTTGCTGCTCTCCGGCATCATTTTTTCGCTGACCTCGCTGGACGGTCTCCGCTTTGGCTGGCTTTTTCTCCTGCTCTGCCTGTCCAGCGCCGCAATCTACGGATTCGGTCCTTCCTTTTATCTGGTGCCGTCCCTGGTCCTGCCGGGCCGGCAGGCCGCCGCGGTGGTGGGACTTGTG
>Ga0210398_10000063_pt1 | contig 135765 bp, 115 predicted proteins | sample IncBWC4OmetaG_FD_161047 | JGI IMG/M metagenome (GOLD analysis project Ga0210398, IMG submission 161047) | Forest soil microbial communities from Barre Woods Harvard Forest LTER site, Petersham, Massachusetts, United States - Inc-BW-C-4-O | ecosystem: Environmental > Terrestrial > Soil >... | reverse complement strand
GGCCAGCAAGTCTTCCAGAAATGCCGTCAATCGGTGATCGAGAGCTTTCAACTCCCGTGGCGTCATAGAGGCAGCTTACCGCCACGAGAAATTGGAGTCAAGTACAACTTAACCTAGTATTACTAGGTTTCCTTACGGTTCCCATGTCTACCCTCTAACTGTAAGAGGAAGCTCTTCTTGCTCTTCCCCTAAACATCGTGATACAAGCGGCGAAAGAGGCGTGTCTGCTCCCTTACGCATAGATGTCTGTGTGCAATCCTGAACGACCCTCGTATTGTTGGTTCAGTATGCCACGCTCCGCCTGGCTCTGGTTTCGAGCCGAAAGTCTGTTCCGCGGTCGCCAGAACATTCCAACGGCCCAAACTTCACCCCTTTCCAACCAATTCCTTTGACCCCTTGCCTTGGCAACGAACCACCTTGATTGCCAATGCCTTCCATGAGCCTCTTGCCTCTGGCCGCTTCGGCGGACGGACAAGGCCTGCGAAGACTCAGCGACTGTGGGTCGTGTGGTTTCTCAGCGTTACTGCTTCTTTTCGGGATCACTGCTATCGCTGTGCGGAGAGACAGCTTTCTTGACTCCCTCACCGACTTTCTTGCCCGCCTTGCCTACACCCTGACCCAAGTCCTTGCCTGCCGCGATGGGTTTACCCTGCTTCATCTCGTGGCCGACTCCTTCGCCGCCCCTTCCCACGTCCTTTCCGGCGCTCTTGAAATCGCCGCGCTCCGACTCCTGGTCCACTCCCAGCTTGCCTGCTGTTTGGGCATCAAGGTGTCCGGTGACCGGGAGGTTCTCCGATTTCTGATATTGGCTGATCGCCTCTCGGGTCTGGGCACCCAAGACGCCATCGACCGGCCCGGGGTCATAGCCCTTGTCGCGCAGGGTTTCTTGCACCTTCTTAACGTCGCCGCGATCGGCTGCGGACGCCCGCGGCATCAGGCCCAGTCCCAACATCCCAGTCATCAGAAGGATGAAGATGATCCTGGCAAGTACCGCTTTGTTGTTTGGTGACATATGACTCCTCCATTTTGAATGTGGTTGCTTGTTCGCCATCCTCCGGACGGCGTCCTCAATTCGATGAGGTGGCCTTTTGGTTCCTGACCTCCAGCTCGTTCACTACTTGCTTCACATTTGGAACCGCGGAGGCGACCTGTTCGGCCCGCGCGCGCTCGGTTCTTGAGCTGACCTCACCGGTTAGCGTCACGACCCCGTCTTTGACATTGAATTTCACAACCTTGTGAAGCTTGTTTGTGATGAGCGCGGCGTCTAAGTTGCTCTCGATGCCCGTGTCCAGATCAGAGTTCACCGTCTTGGCCTCGCTTTCGCCACCGGGAGGGGTCACGGCAATCTGATTCGCGACAACCTGCCCGGCCGCGATTGACTTCGCAAGAGATTCGGCTTGTGCCTTGTCCGCCTCGGCTGCCACGTGCCCGCCAAGCGTCACGACGCCCTTGTCGCGATCCTGACTTACCGTGACATCTTTGAGGCCGGCCTGATCGAGTGATTTGCGGATGCTGTCAGAAACAGCGGGTGACTTCGTGGAGGTCGAGCACCCTACGAGGGTCCCGGCTACGAGCAGCCCAAGCAAGATTAAGCCCAGTCGGTGTGTTTTCATATCCTTACCTTTGACGGGACGTGGGATTGGACCTCCAGTCCCTGTATTTATTGCCATGTTCCTCTGCCTGGGCCTTTAAGCCCCGGCGGCAGCGCGGCGTGCACGCTCCCCTGTCATGTCTGTGAGCCCGCTCCAGACGCTTCCGCTCCAAGAAACGAATCGCCCGCCGAGGCGGGTCAACACCGCTTAGATTATGTTCATCTTTGTTTCCGGTGTCTGCGCTGTTTTGCTCATCGCACTGGTCACAATGAGACGCTACCTGTCATCTCGGCAATGCTCGTGGCCTTAACCTCTGCGGAGGTGTGCACAAATGCTCAAACAGCGGGTCGCAATTGGACAGACGCCTGCCTTCGTGGCGTTCATGATGGTGACGTTGATTGCTTGCGAAGAATTGAGAGAGCGGTGGTTTGGATGAGTTTGGCCGCCGCCTAATCACAACGGAGGTGGACATGGAAACCCTGCTGATTGTTCTCCTGTTGTTGTTTTTGATCGGTGTTGGAGGCTGGGGATATTCCCGCTGGCGAGGATGGGGCCAGCGTTCAGAGCCGGTTCTCTGTGCCAACAGCGAACCAGGCCCCGCCCTGACTATATAAGAGAGACGAAGAATAGGTAAAAGGAGGTGACGGTATGTTTCTCATGCTCTTCATCGTGCTACTGGTGGCTTGGCTTTTGGGCTTTTTCGCATTTCACGTTGCGGGCGGGTTGATTCACCTTTTGCTTATTGTGGCCGTCGTGTCTTTGATCGTTCATTTCGCGAGAGGCTCGGGAGCGCGAGCTTAGGAAAGGCGATCCGATGCGCCTGTGAATTCTTTGGCGAGCGATTCCTCGCCGCTGGGTGGTGAGTCTTATGGTCGCTATTCTGAAAGGCTTGGCGCGTGCCGTACTGGGCATCCTCTTCGACGCCTCGGCCGATGTCGGCGAATGGGCTATCGGTTTACGCGCCGGCAAGTGAGGCTGCCTCCGGCTTCGGCGGCTCGGTTAGCGGGCGTTTTGGTCGGATGATCGCAAAACCTGAGGACAAAATGAAACCAGGATTCTGGACGTTCGTGATTGGTGTCGCGGCAGGCGCAGCAGCAGCGCTGATCTTCGCGCCACAATCCGGGGAAGAAGCCCAGAAACTGATTGCCAACGAGGCCCGGCACGGCGTCGATCATGGCTCGAGGGCAGTTCAGAGCGCGGCCACCAAAGGTGCGCATGTGCTTCAGAAGATCAGGGAGCTGGCTGCGGAAACACTTGCGACGGGCAGGATGGCTTACTCCAAGGCTGCCTTACCGGTGGAATAGTTTCGCGCTGCGGCAGTCAGAGCGGGAATCCGTCGGGACGCCCGAACATACGCCGACGAGCGAACGTTATGAAGCACTGATTGCGTGGATCTGCCCGAAGGATCAGTCAACGCCTCAAGTCGGGCCGAACGTGGAAGGGGGGCGCGTTCATTCAAGACGAAGGAGAAACACGATGCGAAAAGCACAAACGAGACGGCACCTACCGGAATTGGCTCCAAGGCATCCAAGCTCCGACAATCCACAGAAGCTACCGAAATTACCCCCGAGGTACCCAAGCTCCGACAATCCAGAGAAGCTACCGAGACTGCCCCCGAGATACCCAGTTCCGCCCGTCCAGTGAAGGCGAGTCGCTGACGGCCCTAAGCTCCCTTTGGGCGCCCCGTCGTTCAAGCGGAGCCGCCCGCTTTCGAGTTGTTGGCGCAACGCGCGGTTCTCTTCCCAGAGGTAGTCGATGACATCTTGCTGATGTTGACTCAAGCGGCCGGCGAACGAAATCCGAGCAACAGGCGAAAAGGATCCAGTGTGAGGCGCATTGCGCCAAGGTAACAGCCGTGAGCGGTCCACGCCGCTGCTCACCTCCAGACCTCCGCAAAGCGACTTCCCTAGTCCCTGCGCGGAAAGGCACCGTAGAGGGTCAGGTTAATCGCCCGCCGAGCGGCCGAGCGGGAATCACACAGGCCTTTGAACTGCTTGGCCCTCGCGTCTGAGGTCAGGCGGACTCCGGACCGCTCCAGCGTGCAGCGTGCGAACTCCGATGCTCGCTCCGGCGGAATGTCAACTACCGGCCCTTGTTCTCACGCGAGCGCACGGCCCTTTCCGGGTGGTCGGCAGCATCCTCGAGACCGTCCACGGCCCCGGCCTCGTATGCCTGATCCGTCTCGGCGAGTTCTCCGACGCTCTCCTCGTCAGCGTCCGCAGTTTGCGAAAGCCCCTGGGCATCACCCGATTGTCCGGCGCCGTCAGAAGCCGCTTCCTCCGGTTCGCTTCCAAGCTCATCGAGCCGAGCCTCGTTATTCCCCAATTTACGTGTCACCATAAACAACCTCCGTACTGGGCCGAATCGAGTGCCATGCAAGACGTTCAGTTTTGCGCTGACCGGCCACCCTTAGTTTTAAATCCACATTAAGAGAGGTCGCTGAACCTTAGTAAGTCAACATGGAATACGACATCAATGGTCGCCTCGGTTCGGGGCTATTCCCACTGTTCCAAAATCTCGATCTGCTTTCTGATGGACGCCACCCTGTCGTCTATTTCCTCGGCCTCTGCTTGGAGATTGGGAGGGACACCTCTCAGCTTTCGAGCGTGGTGTTCCAGTTGATTCGCATCATGTTTGAGCGCATCGATAACCGGCTTCAATTCCACTTTCATGATTGCTTTACTCCTCAAGGGATGCTCTTCCCGGAGCAAGAACGCTGGGGACAGCGCTCCTCTCCACAAACCGCACATCAGATAGTGACAAATAACGCCTTGCGCGTCTGTTCAGAATTGCTCACGGTCTCTCGTTCGCAGACTGGGGAAGCTTCGTGAATCAAGTTGTTGCACACGGGTAGCGGCCGTGAGCAATTTGAGACAGACCCCTTTGTGGGGAACCCGCATACTCAGAACGCCCTCGCTTCCGTGTTCCTGGCTGGTCAGGAATGGATCGGCGCATTCGCGGCGGCTGGCCGGGTCGTGCTTGTGTCATTTGCGCGGACGAGGAACGCAGGAGATCGCAGGCCTGTCCCTGGGTTTTTGGCCCGCCGATGAAAAAGGAGTATTGAGCCATGGCGACAAGCACTCTTTCCCCGGAACTTCTCCGGAAGATGGATGCATATTGGCGCGCCGCCAACTATCTATCGGTCGGGCAGATTTATCTTTACGACAATCCGCTGCTGAAGCGGCCGCTGGCGCTCGCGGACGTGAAGCACATGCTGCTGGGGCACTGGGGCACGACCCCGGGGCAGAACTTCATTTACGTGCACTTGAACCGGGTGATCAAGAAATACGACCTCGACATGATTTACGTCTCCGGCCCCGGGCATGGCGGCCCGGCTGTCGTGGGCAACACTTACCTCGAGGGCACATACAGCGAGATCTATCCGAACATCAGCCAGGATGAGGCAGGGCTTCGCAGGCTCTTTATTCAGTTTTCCTTTCCCGGGGGGATTCCCAGCCACGCATCGCCGGAGTGCCCGGGCTCGATCCACGAGGGCGGCGAACTGGGCTATTCACTCAGCCATTCCTTCGGGGCGGTATTCGACAACCCTAATCTCCTCGTTGCCTGCGTCGTCGGTGATGGCGAGGCGGAGACCGGGCCGCTGGCCACCGCATGGCATTCCAATAAATTTCTCGATCCCGCCACCGACGGCGCGGTTCTGCCCATTTTGCATCTCAACGGTTACAAAATCTCCAACCCTACTGTCCTCGCGCGGATCTCTCATGAGGAGTTGGAACAGTTGCTCCGTGGTTATGGGTGGACACCCTACTTTGTCGAGGGTCATGAGCCGGAGCTGATGCATGAGGCGATGGCGGCGACGCTCGACACGGCGGTGGAGCAGATCAAGAAAGTCCAGCGCGACGCTCGCGTCAACGGAAACCTCGCGCGTCCCCGCTGGCCCATGATCGTTCTCAATTCTCCGAAGGGCTGGACGGGGCCCAAAATAGTCGATGGGCTACAAGTCGAGGGCACCTTCCGGGCACACCAGGTGCCTCTCTCGGACCCAGCCACCCATCCCGAACACCTCAAGCTCTTGGAAGAATGGCTGAAGAGCTACCGGCCGCAGGAACTCTTTGACGAACAGGGCCGCTTGAGACCGGAACTGGCTGAGCTTGCGCCCAAGGGTGAGCGGCGCATGGGCTCGAATCCCCACGCCAACGGCGGGATTCTGCTCCGCGACCTGCGGACGCCAGATTTCCGCGACTACGCGGCCGACGTGCCCGCGCCTGGGGCGCCCGGAATCGGCGACACCCGTGTGCTCGGGCCTTTCCTGCGCGATGTGACGAAGCTGAACAGCGAGCAGCGGAATTTCCGGGTCTTTGGCCCTGACGAGACGCTCTCCAACGGCCTGGAGGCTCTCTTTAAAGTGACCCAACGCCAATGGGACGCCGCCACCGTGCCGAACGACGAATTTCTCGCACCTGCGGGACGCGTGATGGAAATGCTCAGCGAACACCAATGCGAAGGCTGGCTGGAGGGCTACCTGCTCACCGGGCGGCATGGGCTCTTCAATTGCTATGAGGCGTTCATCCACATCGTCGATTCGATGTTCAACCAGCACGCCAAGTGGTTGAAGGTGACATCGCACCTGCCGTGGCGGCGGAGGATCTCCTCGTTAAACTACCTGCTGGCCTCGCATGTCTGGCGCCAGGATCACAATGGATTCACACACCAGGATCCCGGTTTCATCGACCACGTCGTCAACAAGAAAGCCGAGGTCGTGCGCGTTTACCTTCCTCCGGATGCCAACTGCCTGCTCTCGGTGATGGACCACTGCCTGCGCAGCCGCCATTACGTCAACGTCGTGATTGCGGGCAAACACCCGGCGCCGCAGTGGCTGACGATGGACGCCGCCGTCAAGCACTGCGCCGAGGGCATCGGCATTTGGCAGTGGGCCAGCAACGACCAGGGGATTGCACCCGACGTGGTCATGGGCTGCTGTGGCGACGTGCCCACGCTGGAGACGCTTGCCGCCGTCTCCTTGATGCGCGAGCGTCTGCCTGAGCTGAAAATCCGAGTGGTCAACGTCGTCGATCTCATGAAGCTGCAGCCGCAAAGCGAGCACCCGCATGGGTTGAGCGACATGGATTTCGATGAGATCTTCACCAAGGACAAGCCGGTCATTTTCGCCTTCCACGCCTACCCGTGGTTGATCCACCGGCTGACCTACCGCCGGACCAACCACGACAACATCCATGTGCGCGGCTACAAGGAAGAGGGCACCATCACCACGCCCTTTGACATGACGGTGCTGAATGAACTGGACCGCTTCCACCTGGTGATGGACACCATCGACCGCCTGCCGCAGACCGGCGACCGGGGCATCTACTTGAAGCAGCAGTTGAAGGACAAGCTGATCGAGCACAAGCAATACATCGACAAACACGGCGAGGACCTGCCGGAGATTCGTAACTGGAAATGGGTGGAACCGAAGAACTAGCAGAGCCGCCCCGAGGTTTTGGGAGATGGGATCGAGAAGGCAGGGAACCAATGACTGAGAATAGGCACAATCGCCATCAGCACGTATGGCCGGCGCACCGCGGCGTTCATGATGACGATCGTCCTTACTGGAAGCGTGCGCATCATGATTGGCGTTTCTGGGTCGCCGTGTTCCTAATGTTTGCGGCCATGATGATCTATGTGATGAGCGACGACCTGGCGTGGCGACCTCGCAGGCAGGTGCAGCAGCCAGTGTCAGGGGCCGTCGGAAAATAACGGAGCCACGTGGACTTTCACAAGGTGGGAATTTTCACGACGAAAGCTCGAACTTGAACAGTATGGCCCCGGCGCGAATGGCTGGAGATAACGACCTGCTGGCGATGGATGACAGACGAGAGACATTCAATGAATCAAATACTCTGGTACCCCCTGCGATTTGAGCCGATTTATCAGTATCGGCTCTGGGGCGGCAGGCGTTTGACCCACGTGCTCACCGCCCCGCTGCCGGGCGACGGCCCGATCGGCGAAGCGTGGGTACTCAGCGACCGCGATGACCATGCGAGCCAAGTTGCCAATGGCCCGCTTAAAGGGCGGACCCTCGGTCAATTGCTGGGGCAGTTTCCTGAGCAATTACTGGGAAAGCTGGCCGAGCGTTTCCGCCGGTTTCCACTGTTGCTGAAGTTCCTCGACGCGCGTGAAATGCTCTCGGTGCAGGTCCATCCTTCCGATGCCGATCCGAATCTGCTGCCAGCGGGCGAGGCCGGGAAGACCGAAGCATGGGTGGTGCTGGAAGCAGGGCCAAGAAGCCGCATCTATGCGGGCCTGAAGCCGCGGACCACGGCAGCCGATCTTCGGCAGGCGCTCACGAATGGAAGCGTGGCGAACTGCCTTGTATGCGTTACCGCGAAGCCCGGCGACGGTGTCTTCATACCGGCCGGGACGGTTCATGCCTTGGGCGGCGACGTCGTGGTTTTCGAGGTTCAGCAGAACAGCGATGTGACGTTTCGCCTGTACGACTGGGATCATGTTGACGTCAAGACAGGCCAGCCGCGGGCACTCCAAGTGGATCAGGCGCTTGCCTGCATCGACTTTGCGGAGGGCGCGGCCGGTCTGGTGACGCCCGTGGTGGAGGCGACGAAGCCGGTGGGACGCGAGAGATTGTTTGATTGTGAGCATTTCCGGTTGTGGCGCCTGCGCGGGCAATTGCCCTTTACCGTCGGCGCCGCAGGTGTGCCGCGCGTGCTGGTATGCATCGAGGGCACAGGGCAGGTCGAGCACCGCGGCGCCACTTATGCCGTCGGAAAGGGCGACGTCATGCTCCTGCCGGCGGCGGTCGGGGCGTGTCCTTTTCGGCCGCGAAGTGCAGTGACCTTGTTGGAAATTGCGCTGCCGGAATAGCTGACAGCGTTCCGCAGCAGGGTCGGCAGGGCCGGAAAGTCTTATCGAGAGGCGGGAGGTGGAGGGATAGTGAAAAAGCTAATTGTCTTTGACCTGGACGGTACGCTTGCCGAAAGTAAATCGTCTCTCGATGCAGAAATGGCGTCCCTGCTGCATGACCTTCTCGGTGTCATCAAGGTGGCGGTAATTTCCGGAGGCAATTGGCCACAGTTTGAAGCACAACTGCTCTCCCGTCTTCCCCGTGACGAACTCCTAACGAATCTATCTCTTCTTCCCACTTGTGGAACAAAATTCTACCAATACTCAGGGGATTGGAGAAAGCTCTATGAAGAAGATTTCACCGAGGATCAACGAGAGAAGATCCGCAACTCTCTAAGAAAGGCGTTGGCAGCCGCGGGCATCAAGGTGGAAAAGACCTGGGGAGAGGTCATTGAAGACCGGGGAAGCCAGATAACGTTTTCCGCATTGGGCCAGCAAGCCCCCTTGGAAGCAAAGGACAAATGGGACCCGGACTTCGCCAAACGCAAAAAAATCAAGGCCATCCTTGACACGTTTATTCCTGAGTTTTCTGTCCGAATGGGCGGCGCGACGTCCATCGACGTAACCAAACCTGGCATTGACAAAGCCTACGGAATCAGAAAGCTCCGCGACCTCCTGGGCATTTCATTAAAGGAAATGATTTACATCGGTGATGCCTTGTTCGTGGGAGGGAACGACTACCCGGCCGAAGAAGCAGGTGTTGTTTCTATCCCGGTTCAGGGCCCCCATGAGACGAAACGGGTTACCGAAGCAATCATCGCTTGTCTGGATGGGGATCGGCCAGCGTGACTTGCGAGGGGATTTGATGAGTGGATTTGAGTTGCAGCGCCTGGGGACGGTGATGGAGCCGGAGCCGGGCAATCCCCAGGAAGTCGAGGGCGTCCTGAATCCGGCGGCCGCTCGTGGTCCCGATGGCCAGCTCTACATCTTCCCGCGGCTGGTGGCGCGAGGCAATTACTCGCGCATCGGAATTGCCCGAGTGCGGTTCAATGAAGCCGGTAATCCGGCAGCCGTTGAGCGGCTTGGCATCGCACTTGAGCCGGAGGCCGATTATGAGCGGCGGCCCGGCGGTGGCGGTGGATGCGAGGACCCTCGCATCACGTTCGTCGAGCCACTCAAGCGCTATGTCATGACTTACACAGCATTTTCCACGCAGGGACCCCGTATCGCCCTCGCCCTTTCGGAGGATCTCTTCCACTGGCGGCGCCTGGGGCTCGCTACCTTTGGGCTATATCAAGGCATCGACATCGGCGACGTGGATAACAAAGATGCCTGCCTCTTCCCCGTCGCCATTCCCAATCCTTCCGGGAATCCAGAACTCGGCATGCTCCATCGGCCGCTTTTCCCTGGCACGCGACCGGAGGAGACGGCCTGCCACCCCGCGTCCCGTGACGTTGACCTCGATCGGGAGAGCATCTGGATTTCCTACTGTCAAGCGGCCTCGCAAGACCATCAGCCCGATTACCTCAGCCGCTTCACCTCTCATCACCGGCTGGCAACTCCCGTGTCGCCCTGCGAGCGGCTCAAAATTGGCAGTGGCACGCCGCCTGTCTTAACCAAGCACGGCTGGCTCATTATCTATCACGGCGTCAGTGAAATCGTAGACCGGAGCACGGAAAGACACCAATTATGTTACTCGGCCGGGGTCATGGTGCTTTCGCAGGAGCATCCGCAGATGATTCGCTATCGTTCGGCGGAGCCGGTGTTGACGCAGGTCCTGCCGCAGGAACGCCAGGGCACCATCGCCAATGTGGTGTTCCCCACCGGCATCGACCGGCGCGACGACCTTGGCTTGCCGGACCGCCTCGACGTCTATTACGGGATGGCCGATAACCGGATCGGCGTCGCACGCCTTGACGTCCCGGGTTGCCTGCCGCCCGGAGCAGTCGCCCACGCGCCGGAAGCAAAGGTGTAATGCGCCGGATTTGGGGGGGGGCGAGCTTACCTCGCCGTTTGGCGGCATAAATCCGCCGTTACGTGTATAGAGCCGCCGCGCAGTGAGGGCGACAACAAGGGGAGGATGGTTGTCATGAGGTCTAACACAGATAAACTCAAGAATACAGACCCGAGGCCAGCGGCAAAGCCCGAGTCCAAAGACGATCTGAAATCCCTTCCCCTGCCTGAAGTGGAGAAAAAATTGGGGTCGTCGCCGGATGGCCTTACTGAAGCCGAGGCGAAGAAGCGCCTGGTGCAATACGGTCCTAACGAGATCGAAGAAAAGAAAACCAATCTGTTCCTGAAGTTCCTCACCTACTTTTGGGGTCCCATCCCCTGGATGATTGAAGGGGCAGTCATTCTGTCCGGGATTGTCCGGCACTGGCCGGATTTTTTCATCATCTTTTTTCTACTTCTTTCCAATGCCGTCGTGGGGTTCTGGGAAGAGCACCAGGCGGGCAACGCTATCGCCGCCCTGAAGGCCAAGCTGGCGGTCAAGGCCAAGGTGAAACGCGACGGGAAGTGGACCGACGCGGCGGCGCGTGAGTTGGTGCCCGGCGACGTCATCCGCGTGCGCCTGGGTGACATTGTGCCGTCGGATGCGCGCCTGCTGGAGGGCGATTCAGTGGAGGTTGATCAATCCGCGTTGACCGGCGAATCCTTGCCGGTCACCGCCAAACCCGGTGGAGCGGTGTTTTCGGGGTCGATCATCCGCCAGGGCGAAACCGACGCAATGGTGTACGCCACCGGTACGAACACCTACTTCGGCAAGACCGCACAACTGGTGCAGGAGGCTCACACCGTCAGTCACTTCCAGCGTTCCGTGCTGAAGATTGGCGACTACCTGATCATTCTCGCCGCCTTTCTGGTAGCAGTGATTGTTACGGTCGCGCTCTTCCGTCACGACCCGGTCATCGATACGTTGGAGTTCGCCCTGGTGCTTCTGGTAGCTGCGATCCCTGTGGCGATGCCCACGGTGCTGTCCGTGACCATGGCCGTCGGCGCCCGTCTGCTGGCGAAGAAAGAAGTGATTGTGACGCGCTTGTCGGCGATCGAGGAACTGGCGGGTGTGGACATCCTGTGCTCGGACAAGACCGGCACCCTGACCCAAAACAAGCTGAAGTTAGGCGAGCCCTTCAGCGTGAACGGCATCCCGCCCGACCAGGTCATTCTCTGGGCTGCGCTCGCTTCGCGCGCGGAAGACAAGGACACCATTGATCTGGCGGTGATTGGTGGGGTAAAAGACGACAAAGCGCTGAAGAGCTATCAGGAACTTCATTTCACGCCCTTCGACCCGGTGCATAAACGCACCGAAGCCACCGTCAAAAGCGGGGACGGAAAACAGTTTTTTGTGGCCAAGGGAGCGCCGCAAGTGATTCTGGAGATGTCGGTGAACGCGGGTGAGATAAAGCCAGCCGTCGAGAAAGCCATCAATGAATTTGCCGGACGTGGCTTCCGTTCGCTGGGCGTGGCGAAGGCAGATCAGGAAGGTAAGTGGCAGTTTGTCGGCGTGCTGCCTTTATTCGATCCGCCACGCGAGCAGGCCAAAGCCACCATTGCCAGCGCCCGGCAGATGGGCGTGAGCGTCAAAATGGTTACGGGCGATCAATTGGCCATCGCCCGGGAAACAGCAAAAGAACTGGGGATGGGCACGAACATCCTCGACGCCAGCTCTTTGGGCGACGAGAAGCGACAGGACACGGCGCAGTCGGCCAAGGCCATCGAAAAGGCCGACGGTTTCGCCCAGGTCTTCCCCGAACATAAATTCCGCATCGTCAAGGTTCTGCAAAAACTCGGCCACTTCGTCGGCATGACCGGCGACGGCGTGAATGACGCTCCCGCGCTGAAGCAAGCCGACTGCGGTATCGCCGTTTCCGGCGCGACGGACGCGGCACGCGCGGCGGCGTCCATTGTGCTGCTGGGGCCCGGCCTCTCGGTGATTATCGACGCGATCAAGGAGAGCCGGAAGATCGTCCAGCGGATGAACAGCTATGCGATCTACCGCATCGCCGAAACGCTACGCGTACTGCTGTTCATGGTGCTGTCGATCCTGATTTTTAACTTCTATCCGGTGACCGCGGTAATGATCGTGATGCTGGCGGTTCTCAACGACGGCGCCATCCTGTCTATCGCCTATGACAACGTTCATTACAAGGACAAGCCCGAGGCCTGGAACATGCGCCTGGTGCTGGGGATCGCCACGGTGCTGGGCCTGGTCGGCCCCATAGCCGCGTTTGGCTTGTTTTACCTCGGCGACCGCGTATTTCACCTCGACCATCCGCATCTCCAGACGCTGATGTATCTGCTGCTGTCCGTAGCCGGACATCTGACAATTTTCCTGACGCGCACGCGCGGCCCGTTCTGGTCCATACGCCCGGCGCGGATTCTGTGGGCTGCGGTGTTAGGCACGCAAGCCATCGCCACGCTGATTGCGGTTTATGGGTTGTTTATGACACCCCTGGGCTGGGGCTGGGCAGGGCTCGTTTGGGCCTACGCCCTGCTTTGGGCCCTCGTGACGGACCGCGTGAAACTGCTAGGTTATCGAATTTTTCACCCGACTAAAGCCCCGTTGTTAGCGAAGGAACCAGTGGATCTTAACTCGAAAATTGCCCAACGGGCCTACGAACTCTACCAGCAGCGAGTCCGAGGTGGTACCCCGGCCGATCAAGACTGGCTCGAGGCGGAACGTGAGATTCGGAATGAACCAGCGGGACGGGCAAAGGCGGCGCGAGCGTCTTCCTGAGCCCATTGAGTGCCAAGCGCAACCGACGCGGCACCTGACCTCGAAAGGATGAAGATGAAAATCAATTCCAAGGATTTTCGTGTGCGGCCCAAAGAAAACGTCAAACTCAGCGAGTGGCCGACGATTGTGAAGCCCTTTTGCAAGTCGAAGAAGCGCTATCAAAAGCTTCTGGGAGAACACGTGGAGCAGTTGAGCTCGCTGCAGCAGCTTCACTACGCCTCCAATCGCTATGCGTTGTTGCTGATTTTTCAGGGGATGGACGCTGGCGGCAAGGACGGCGCTGTCCGGCACGTGATGTCCGGGGTGAATCCGGCAGGCTGCCAGGTTTGGAGTTTCAAACAGCCGAGCGCCGAAGAGCTGGAACATGATTTTCTCTGGCGCACGACGGCCCGGCTTCCCGAACGCGGGCGGATCGGCATCTTCAATCGTTCCTACTACGAGGAAGTGCTGGTCGTTCGAGTGCATCCGGAGATTCTCCGCAGCCAGGGGCTTGCGGAAGAGTTGCGCGACGAGAAAACCATCTGGGAGGAGCGCTATCGCTCCATTGTGGACTTGGAGAGCCATCTTTATCGCAACGGAACCAGGACCATCAAAGTATTCCTCCACCTCTCGCAGGAAGAGCAGCGAAAGCGATTCCTCGAGCGTATTGATGAGCCGGACAAAAACTGGAAATTCAGCCTCGCGGACATTCACGAGAGGAAATACTGGAAAGATTACATGACGGCTTATGAGGCTTGCTTGAGCGCGACAAGCACCCATCACGCACCCTGGTACGTCGTTCCCGCCGATGATAAGGACAATGCCCGGCTGATTGTCTCCCAAATTGTCCTGGATACGCTGAATGAACTTAGAATGGCATATCCCAAGGCCAGCGCGAAACGGCGGGGCGAATTGAAATCTATCCGCAAGCTGCTGGCGAACTGAGGTTTGAATGACGGTTTTCGTTTGACGAGCGCCCTCCAGGCGGACTCGAAAGGCCAGTACCCTGTGGATGCCCCAGTCACTCCGCAATCTTCCATTGAGGATGTCCCGCTCCTGGCGGGCCTCACGAGCGATGAAGTCCGCCGCCGGATCGAAAAGTTCGGTCCCAACGCCGTGCCCGACACAGCTCTACATCCCTTACGAAGGGCGCTGACCAAGTTCTGGGCGCCGGTTCCCTGGATGCTCGAGGCCGCGATCGTGCTCGAGGTTATCCTCGGCAAGTACGTCGAGGCTGCGATCATCGCGGTTCTCCTGGTCTTCAACGCTGCTCTCGGGTTCTTCCAGGAAGGGCGCGCCCAGGCGACCCTTGCCGCGCTCAAGTCGCGGCTCGCATTGAACGCCTCGGTCCGCCGCGATAATGTTTGGGCGACAGTTCCCGCTGCCGGACTCGTGCCTGGCGATATGGTGAAGCTGTCGGTCGGCGCCGTAGTGGCCGCCGACGTGCGCCTCACCGAAGGTGGGATCCTGCTCGACCAGTCCATGCTCACGGGCGAATCAGTGCCCATCGAGGCTGGGCCGGGTTTCGAAACGTACGCAGGAGCCCTGGTGCGGCGCGGTGAGGCGGCCGCGGAGGTTACGGCGACCGGAGCGCGCACAAAGTTTGGACGCACCGCGGAGTTGGTTCGTACCGCGCATGTCGAAAGCTCACAGCAGAAGGCTGTTCTGCGCGTGGTGCGCAATCTCGCCATCTTCAATGGCGTCCTCCTCGTGATGCTGGTGGGGTATGCCTACGCAACCAAGATGCCAGGCAGCGAGATCGTTCCCCTGGTGCTGACGGCGGTTCTGGCGTCCATTCCCGTAGCGCTGCCTGCCACGTTCACCCTTGCGGCAGCGATCGGCGCGCGGGCGCTGGCACATCTGGGCGTGCTTCCCACACGGCTCTCCGCCGTGGATGAAGCGGCCAGCATCGAGGTCCTCTGCGCGGATAAAACCGGGACGCTGACCAAGAACGAGCTGAAGGTGACGGCCGTTCACCCGACGCCTGGTTTCGACGAATCTCACGTTCTGGGAATCGCTGCGCTCGCCAGCTCGGATGGCGGGCAGGATCCCGTGGACGCGGCCATTCGCTCCGCCGCCTCGAAGGCTCTCGCTTCCGATCTGCCAAAATTGAGTAAATTTGTGGCTTTCGACTCCGCCACGAAGATGTCCGAGGCCACGGCTGTGGATGCGAGCGGTGCCACCGTGCGGGCCGTGAAGGGAGCCTTTGCCGCAGTCGTGGGCCTCACCGACGCAGAGCCCGACGCGTCCACAACAGCGAACCAGTTGGAGGCTCAAGGCTTCCGGGTGCTGGCCGTCGCGGTCGGCCCACCGGGAGCGGTGAAGCTCGCGGGAATCATCGCTCTCAGCGATCCGCCTCGAACGGATTCAGCGGCGCTCATTACGGAGTTGCGTACTTTGGGGGTCCGTACCGTGATGGTGACGGGCGACGCGCCGGCGACGGCGGCGATCGTGGCTCGCGCGGTAGGTCTCGACGGAGCTGTCTGTCCACCCGGACCCATTTCCGACAGTGTACACCCCGAGGATTTCGTTGTCTTCGCCGGCGTCCTTCCTGAAGGAAAGTATAACCTCGTCAAGGCGTTCCAGAAGAGTGGCCACACGGTTGGTATGTGCGGCGACGGCGCCAACGACGCGCCGGCGCTGCGGCAGGCGCAGATGGGAATCGCGGTGTCGACCGCCACCGATGTTGCCAAGTCAGCGGCCGGCATCGTGCTCACAGAACCGGGACTCGGCGGTATCGTCGCTTCGGTAAAAGAAGGCCGCGTGACGTTCCAGCGTATCCTGACCTATACGCTGAACTCCGTGATCAAGAAGATTGTGCAGGTCCTCTTTCTGGCGGTCGGACTGCTCATGACCGGACAGGCGATCCTGACCCCCATGCTCATGGTCATCCTGATGATCACCGGCGACTTTCTGAGTATGTCCTTGACGACGGACAACGTGCGGCCGTCCCCGATGCCCAATGCCTGGCGAATCGGCAAATTGACGATCGCAGGCGTCGTTATGGGAAGCTGTCTTCTGTTTTTTTGCACGGCCGTGCTGGCTGTCGGCAAACTTCGGATGGGACTTGGAATCGAGGCGCTGAGAACTTTGGCCATGGTCGCGCTTGCCTTTGGCAGTGAGGCGACGCTCTACGTCATTCGCGAACGCCGGCGCCTGTGGAATTCTCACCCAGGTTTCTGGGTGGTTGTGTCGACTGTCTGCGATATTTTGATCATTTCGACGCTGGTCACGCGCGGAATCGCCATGACTCCTCTGCCCATACCTGTTGTGGCGGAAATACTCGTGGCTGCAGCGGCCTTTGCATTCCTCTTGGACCTTGCCAAGGTTCCAGTGTTCAAACGCCTCAGGATCGCATAGAAGAAAGACGTTTTCGGCTTCCCTAGGCCCCCCGCCGGCAACTGGATGAGCACTTTTGACCAGGTAGGTGAGCAGTAGTGGGCTGCCGGGGAAACGGCCGCTGCGATATAAGTATATCGACTGGTTCCCAAAGACCACAGCTCGCCCACTGACCGGGTTGAAACATGGGCCAGCCGCGAGCAGGGGCCGAGCAACGGACGCCGCTGCGGTCGACGAGAAAGCGGCCAGCGAACGGCCAGTGTATGACCGAAAAGGGAGGTAACGATTATGAGTCATGGTCTGGCGACGCAACACACCCAGAATCCACCGCATGAGGAGATCGCTCTCCGGGCGCGCCGCCTGTGGGAAGAGCGTGACTGCCCTATCGGATCACCGGAAGAGGATTGGTTCCGAGCTGAACAGGAGGCACGCGACGAGTTGGTGCGGGCTCGCAACAAGGCGGTGCGGGCTCACGGCCACGCACCTGAGGCTGAGAGTTCCCCTCCTTTTTCCGATCACTCGGGAGAGCTTTGATTTGTCATTCGTCATACGGGACCTCGACCCCAACCAGGTTGAGTCGCCTGCGCGGCACTCAGGCTTGAATTGGGATTTGAGGCGCCGCGCAAGGTAGGTTCGCTGTTCAAACCCTGCGCTTCTCCCGACCCATGTTCAGCGGGCATACGAGATTGCGGACCAACGCCGTGCACGTCTCGTAAATCCCCAGAAGGCGCAAGAGACTGGGCCATCCGCTATCTCGTGGCGAACACCGGCCACTGGCTCGTCGGTCGGCTGATAATTGTCTCGACACCGTAGAGACAATCACCTCGCTTTATTGGGCCCTCTTGGCCGAGAACCTGCTTCCGCAATCGGGTACCGATGGCCAGTAAAGTAGCCCAAGCTCGCTGTTGACGGCCGTGGCGACCCGCAGGTGCGTGGCACCCGAATCTACCACGAACGCGGAGGCTGACACTTCTACCTGGAGCGCGGGCCACCTGCAACCGGGAACGGTTCATATCGACCACGCCCTAGTCCCTCCCGCCTCGACGACTCCCGGGCCGTCATACAGCGCCCTCGATCCGACAGGATTCTTTACTGAGACGGAAGGCGAGCTTCCCCTACCGACCTCCCTTACGACGGCAGTGGAATCTACCATTTGGCGAGAGAGTTCCGGGCTTGGCCTCGAGAATCAAAGGCTACCATTTTAATCGGGCTCCGGGAGACCCAACAAAGAAGTGCCACGTTTGCGGCTGGCCAGGCACGAGATTATCGGCCTCCCGCCCCAATTCCGAGAGAGGCCGGCGTGGGAACAAGATGGGAACAAAACGTGACGAAAACCGTGCTAAACTGTGCCTTAAGACGTAGAGAAAAGCTAGACGAATCAACAAGATTGCATGTTAGTGGTTGGTTCGGGACCAAGAGGTCCCCAGTTCAAATCTGGGCGCCCCGACCATTCCTTTCGCAGCATGGCCGAGCACGGTTCGGGCCGGAATCAGGCCGACAATAACGATTATCTGACGAACTCTTCTTCCCACCTGGCAACCTGGCAACCTGGCAATCTGGCCTTCCAATCTGGTCTTCTGACCTGGCCTTCCAGTGTGCCCCTTTGAACCTGCGCGTTTGAAGAGGTTTCTGACGCGAGTTCAGCCGGTTCGCGGCTGGGTCAGAGGCAGGTGCACCTGAAAGCGTGTGTCGCCCGGCTTCGATTCCACGCGAATGGTGCCGTGGTGACTTCGGATGATGCGGCAGGCGATGTCGAGACCAAGCCCGGTGCCGTCACCGATGCCTTTGGTGGTGAAAAAGGGGTCGAAGATGCGATCCTGAATATCCTTTGGAATCCCCGGTCCGTTGTCGCCAATCTCCACCAGAATGCCGTCCGGCTCCCGCGCCGTCCGGACTCGCAATGTCCCTTTCGATCCCATGGCGTCGAGGGCGTTGTCGATCAGGTTCGTCCACACCTGATTCAGCTCGCTGCCGTACGCGCAAACGCGGGGCAAATCGGGGGCGTAGTCGCGAGCCAGGGTCAGGTCGCCTTTCAGCCGGTAGCCGAAGATCAGCAGCGTGTTCTCGAGGCCCTGGCGAATGTCGACCTCCTGGAAGGGCGCCTGATCCATGTAGGAATATTCTTTGACCGCGCGCACGAGGTCCGAAATGCGGCGGGTGCTGTTGTCAATCTCCCGCACCAATCCGTAGATCACCAGGATGCTGGCGATTCTCGCGAGCGCCGGACCGAGCATGGCGTCGCCGATTTCTCCCGCGAGGCCCTCGAGGCCTTCAGTCTCGACGCAGGACTCTGCCAGAACCGGGGCGATCTTCCACGCCTCTTTCACTTGTCGTCCCTCGAGCCACGCGGTGATGCGTTCCTCGCGATCGCTGAGCTCCAGCGGATCGGGTGAGATGGAGGGCGCGCCCTGGCCGGCCACGCGCTCGAAAAGCGCGATCGCCTGCCGTTGCTCATCCGAGAGTGGCTGCTGGTTGAGCCGCAGGCTGGCGTCCCGCACCGCTTCGAGCGCCTCGAGCAGGGTGCTCGCCGCGCGCCGCGCGGCTGCGGCGGGGTTGTTCAGCTCGTGCGCCAATCCGGCGGAGAGCTTTCCCAGCGCCATCAATTTTTCGTGCTGGGTCTCGAGACGCGTGGTCTCGCGAATGCGATCGGACATCAGCGCTACCAGCCGCTTGCCGAGTTCGGGCATCCGGTGCAGCATTTCAGGAAAGTGGTCCTTGTGCAACCGGAGCGCGCGGCTGGCCGTCACAGCGCGGCCGCTGCCGCGGTAGTGCGTGAGCCGGGAAAAGGGCAGCAGCCCTGAGACCTGCCCGGCGCTGATCGTGAACCTGAAACCGTCCTGGATATCCTGGCGCTGCAGGAGCAGCTCGCCTTCCAAAATGACAAAGAGATGCTCGATCGGTTGACCTTCGCGCGCATAGAACTCACCGGGCTCGAGGCGGACTTCCTCGAAGCGTTCGGCCAGCCACACGAGGTCGTCTTCGGGCAGGCCGGCGAACACCGGAACCTTGCGAAGGTCATCCACCACCGATGGAATCCGCTCGCCGGGAATCTTGGATTCTTGTGCCATGGTCAGACCGTACTCAAGTACTGGTGGACGAACTGGACGGCGTTCGCGCCTTCGCCCACGCCCGAAGCCACACGCTTGATCGAGCCATGGCGCACATCACCCGCCACCAGGATGCCGGGGACGCTGGTCTCGAGCAGCCACGGATCGCGATCGAGAGGCCAGCCGGCCGGAGGCTTGCCGTCGCGCAGAAGGTCGGGCCCCGAGAGTATGAAGCCGCGATCGTCGCGCTCCACCACGCCCGCCAGCCAGTCCGTTCCCGGCGCCGCGCCGATGAAGATGAACAGGGACGTGGCCGGCACGGTCTCGGTTGTGCCGCTGTCCCCGCACCGAATCGAGACCGCCTCCAGCCGCTCCGCACCATGCACTTCAACCACTTGGCTGCGCGCTTCCACGTGAATGTTCTCGGTATTCCCAATCTGATCAATCAGGTATCTCGACATGGTGGCTGAAAGCGACGGGCCTCTCGCGAGAATTACCACGCGGCGCGCATAATGGGCAAAATACATGGCGGCCTGGCCGGCGGAATTCGCCGCGCCCACAATGTAGACGTCCTCTCCCTTGCACGAATCGCCTTCGGTCATGGCAGCGCCGTAGTATACGCCGGCGCCCTGCAACCGGTCGATGCCCGGCACGTCGAGCTTGCGGTAGGAGACTCCGGTCGCGATCACGAGCGCCTTGCACCCGATCTCGGTGCCGTCGCCGAGGGTCACCATCTTCGATGGCCCTTCCACGCGTACGCGCGTAGCCTCCTGCGGCGCCAGAATCTCCACGCCGAAGCGCCGCGCCTGCGTTACCGCCCGCCGGGCCAGGTCGCTGCCGCTCAGACCGGAAGGGAAGCCGAGGTAGTTCTCGATGCGGGAACTCATTCCGGCCTGGCCACCCGGGGCCTCGCGCTCAACCATCACGGTGCGGAGCCCTTCCGATGCTCCGTAGACGCCAGCCGCGAGACCCGCGGGCCCTCCGCCAACGATCATCAGGTCATAGAACGCGGTTTCGGCGCGTGTTCTCAAGCCGAGCAGGGTCGCCATTTCCGCCGGCGACGGGTTGGAAAGCGTCTCCCCTCCCGCAAAGAGCACGAGCGGGAGCTTGGACGCATCCAATTCGGCGCCCGCGCTCACAGCGAGGACATCGGCGTCCTGTCCGGCGGTCTCCACGTCAATCCAGCGGTAAGGTATCTGTTGACGAGCCAGGAAGTCTCGAACGGTGTGGGAGCGAGGCGACCAGCGATGGCCGAGCACCCGAACGCCGTCGAAAGGCGGCCGGAACGAGGCCTTCCAGTCTTCGAGCAGGTCGTCGAGCACGGGATAAAGCTGCTCCTCAGGCGGGTCCCAGGGCTTCAGCAGATAGTGATGAATCCGGGCCTCGTTAATGGCCTGGATGGCCGCGTCCGTGTCAGCGTAGGCAGTCAGAAGCACGCGCCGGGCTTGTGGGTAGATACCCATCGCCCGGCTGATGAATTCGACGCCGGTCATCTGCGGCATGCGCTGATCGACCAGCAGCAGGCTCACGGGGTCATTCCTCTTCTTGAGCCCTTGCAGGGCGGCGAGCGCTGTCGCTCCCGAGTCTGCGCGCACCACGCGGTAGTGTTCGGAATAGTGGTTGCGCAGGTCGCGCTCGACGGCGCGCAGCACCTCCGGATCATCGTCAACAGTCATCAGGAAAGGCTTTTCGTTCATTCCGTTCCGCCTGCCAATCGAAAGGTACCTGCACCCCCTGCAATGCCTGGCCTCGCTACCGCACGGCGTGCTGTGCCACGCGGCGAGAAGCGTCTAAGCCGTATTTAAGGCCGTGTGAAAAGCCGAGAAGCGCCGGCTGTGCCGCCCTGCTGGACGGAAATGCTCGGCCTTTCCGTCCAGCAGGGCTATAGAAATTTTCAGGCGTTGACGCCCTCCGGAAAGGCAAAGCCTTTCCGCACAGCAGGGCGGCATAGCCGCTGTCGCGCAAGTCACGTTTTCACACACTCATCATGGTCCGGACCGGCGTCAGACGCTCGCCACCGGACACGGCGAGTCGCGAACCATGGCATACGTAAGATCCCGTATACGGCCCTGCGCGGCAAACTCCGGGCCTCTCCCGATCACGAGCACATCAGCCTCCGATCGGCGCGCCTCGTCAATCAGTGCTTCTTTCACCGGACCGACAGCGATCCGGACCGAAGCCTCGCTGCCCACGGCTTTCTGGAGGTCGCGCAGCCGCCGGTGCGCCTCCCGCTTTAAGGCAGATTCCACTTGCTCTTCCTGGCGCAATTGAGGGCGCAAGGGGGCATCACCGGACGCAACGACATGGATCAGCGAGAGCCTGGCTTGCGCCGCCGCCGCCAGGCGACTGGCATAACGAAGCACCCTTTCCGAATCCGCGTCCAGGCCGATGGCGCAGAGCCATTCCCGGTGCTCCATGGGGCGCGGCGCTACGTCCAGGGCGTGCCGGGTTGTAACCACCGGGCAGTCAGCGTCGTTGAGCACCTTCGCCGTTGTCGAGCCGAGCAGCATCCGCCGGAACGAGCCCGCGTATGTTGGCATGACAATCATGTCGAATCCGCCCGTGCGCGCGAACTGTGCGATCCCGGCCGCGGCATCGCCCACCAGCAACACCCTCGAGCACTCCCCCACCGGAAACTCAGACTCGAGGAACGAATCGAGTTGCTGGCGGGCGATCTCCCGGTGATCTTCCGCAATCGCCGAGAGCGGGCGCACGTAGAGTTCGAATCCGTTGTGGCCGGCGAGATCGACGACGTGAACCAGGGTAACCCGTGCGCGATGAATCGACGCGGCCCTCTTCACGTAGGCGGCCATCGCAGCGCAGGACGGCGAGAAATCCACCGGAAAGAGGATGTTTTCGACCTTGGCCCTGCCGTTCAATCTTCAGTCACCCCCCGGCCGGCATCGCCCCGCCGCGACTTCGCTTACGCCTCCTGCTCGGTAACGCGCTGCAGTACGACCAGGGTTTCATCGTCACGCCGCGCCGCGTCGCCGCGAAAGGCCCGCACACCCGCCATCAAGTCGCGGCTGACTTGAAACGTGGAATCGGTTGCCAGGCCGCGCGCCAGATCCGCCAGGCCCTTATACCCGAGCTCGTTCCCGGCAGAATCCGCCGTTTCCGTAATGCCATCGGTGTAGAGCACGAGCATGTCGTCCGCGCCCAGCCGCACGGCGGTTTGAGAGTAAGTCGTGCCGGGAATCAATCCGAGAGGCAAGCCTTCAATATCGACCGCAAAGGGCGTGCACTCCTCGAGCCAGTTCCAGGACTTGTCGCTCGCGCGATACCAGAGCGGCGGCGGGTGGCCCGCACTGCTGAAGATGAGCTCTCCAGTCTCGAAGTAGAAGCCGAGCACGGCGGCAGTCGCGTACTGGCTCTTCGTCGACTCGCGGACCATGGCGTCGTTCAGCTCCTGCATCAGCGCCGACTGGTCCCAGTTGTCCGTATGCCTTTGCAACACGTGGCGCAGCGTTTCCGCCATCGAACTCGCACCGTTTCCGTGCCCGGCCACGTCCGCGACAGCAACCCGCGACACCATGCCCTTACTGCAAACGGACAGGTAGTGAACGTCTCCGCCCCCTGCGTCAGGCTCCAGCGGCTCTGAATAGATCCATCCTGCCAGACCCGGCAATTCCACAGGATGGTCCGCGCTATGGTTGCCACTCCAAAGCGCGAAGCACGCCAGCCTGGAGGAGATCTCAGCTTGATTCATGGGTGTTCACAATCCGAAAAGAGCCGATCCAGGCATTCTCCGATGAGCTCAACGGCTTGGATTCGGTGAGTTCCCCTCCGCAGGTCTTCAAAATCGACTTGTTGATTCGATTGGACTTCTTGGCTTCGCTTCCCGCACTTTTTGAGCGACGCTGACGACAGAGCAATTGCGCCCACAGGCAGAAATCGACAATCTAAACGACTTATGGCACTCCGGGGTTGGGTTCCGATGGCTTCGAATGGCTTCGGTTTTGGCAGTTCCAGCGCACTTTTGTTGATAATAAATGACTTCTTGGCTTCGCTTCCCACATTTTCGATGGGGGTACCCCCCTTGGTCATCGCCGACGCCCGTCCCGTGACCGGTCGCTTTACCGCGAGGTGTTGCAGATGTCTTAGCAGCGAGTGTAGCGGATGCCCTGGCAACGTCGGGCTTTTGACCCCGCCCCTCGCGGGGAATTCGCGTTCGCCGTCTCGCATCGTCGAGGCTGGAAGATCTGAGTATCTCACCGGACCCCTTCCATTCTGATGAGTCCGTGGCCTCAACGGTTCCACTACTTGCCTGGGAGGTTGGCGGAGAAGTACGCGTCCAGCCCCGAGGAGACCTCGGTCAGGCCCTGCACAAGATTGTGCTGGAGCGCCGCCACTACGTCAGGGATCTCCTTGCCCTGCACGGGCTCAGTGTGGGAATAGGTGTGCGTCCAGACGCTCTTGCCGGTCTTGCGGTCAAACAGTTCGAACTCCATGGTCAGAAGCGCGGCGGTGCTGCCGCCGGAGTCGACCTCTTCAAAATCGTCCAACCTGCCGTGCAGCACAAAGTCGCCTCGCGCCGCGCTGCCGAGTTCGGTCACCGACTGGTACTTGCCCGAGGCTCGAAGCTCGCGAGTCAAGATGGTCTTGAGCATCCGCTCGGGCGGCGCCACCCAGTAGTGATAGTTGTAGGTGCCGATCTCATTCGGGCCGTCACGATAGGCAATGGGTTCGTCCTGCAGGATCTCGGGAGCGCCGATGCGGCCTATGAGGATCGTGACGGGATAGGCGTTGGTTGAAGGCTGGGGCGGCATCGGAGGCTCAATGGTGTAGTAGTGGATCGGCCGCCCGCCGCCGCAAGCGCCGAGGCCGAGGCCGGCAATCAAGACCACCGTGAAGGCAATCGCAATCGTTCGACGCATGAGTATCGTGCCTCCTGCCTACTGCTCACCGGGCTTGCGCTCCGCAGGGCTGACGGCGCGAATCAAGGTGTAAGGCCGCCGTTTGAGAGCCTCGGTGAGATCCCTCAGGTGCTGGGTGGTCACCCGGATATTTTCAAGTGTGGCGTCAATGTTGTCAGCGTTGTAGTCGAGGGTCCGGTCGAGCTGATCCACCACGGAGGATGCGGTCCCGAGCGTCTGCCGCAATTCCGTGACGGCGCTTCGCAGGTCCTGCCGGTTTTCGAGCACGACCGCGTCGACGTGGCCCAGGGCGTCATTGGCCTGCGCCATCGTCTTTTTCAAATCGTCCAGCAATGGGTTGAGCTGGGCGCTTGCGCTCTGAACATTGCTCAGGGTCGCGGAAACCTTGGGCCGGTCCTCCGCCAGCATCGCATTCACATTGCCGAGAGACGCGCTGATGTTCGCCCGATTCCGGTCATTCAGCAGATCGTTGGTACGGTTCAGGGTCACCTGCAATTGGTCGAGGCGCTGATTGAGGTTCTCGAGCACCTGCCGCACCATGGGCTGAAGCTCGGAGGCCATGTCACCGAGATCACTGAAACTCATCGACTCGGCGGACCTTACCTCGCTGCCCGGCGCCGCGGCGGCAGCCTGGCGGGACCCTTCGGTGAGCTCCACGTAGTTGTCGCCGAGCGGGCTCAGACTCGAAATCTTGGCCACGCTGTCCGTCTTCAACGGGATGTCTTGCCCGACATTGAAGTCGACCTCGATGCGGGTCGGGTCGTCAGGGTCTACGTGAACTTTCTGTACCGACCCCGCCTTCATGCCTCCGAATCGCACCGCCCCGCCCTGCTCGAGCCCTCCCGCGAACTTGAAATAAGCCCGATGAGGCACATTGCCGCGGCTGAAGGTGCCGGTCACGGCGAGCACGGTTCCGATCAGCAGGGCGGTGGCCACCAGCACAAACAATCCCACCCACACCTGCTCGCTTCGCGAGTTCATACCTGTTCTCCTACAGCAAGCGCTCTCGTGGTCGACTGCAACTCCGGACTGCCGGGCGCCCGGTTTTCCTATCTCGCGGACTTCCGGTCTCCGGTGAGCATTTGCAGGTAGTTCAGCTCATCCTCGACTTGGGGCTCCGGCACGCGGTCCAGGAACTGACGCACGCGCGGGTCAGTGCTCGCCGCAATTTCCGCTTTGGAGCCGATGGCGATGATGTCGCCACGGTCGATCAGCATCATGCGGTCCGCGATCAGGAAGGCGCTGGCCAGCTCGTGCGTAACGATTACCATCGAGATGGCGTAGGCCTTCTTGAGATCCAAAATCAGCTCGTCGATGCCTGCCGCGATGATCGGATCAAGCCCGGCGGAAGGCTCGTCAAAAAAAAGGATCTCCGGGTCCATGGCCAGCGCCCGCGCCACGGCGGCGCGCTTCGTCATGCCGCCGCTCAGTTCGGAGGGCATGAAGTCCTCGAAGCTCGCCAGGCCGACCTGCTCCAGCTTGATCCGCACCATGATTTCGATGGTGGATTCTTCGAGGCTGGTGTGCTCGCGCAGCGGCAGGGCGACGTTGTCCCCCACGGTCATGGAGCCGAAAAGAGCGCCGCCCTGAAAAGACACGCCCATCTTCTTTCGAATCTCGTCCAGCTCGTCCTCCGAAACCTGCGCGATGTTCACGCCTTTGATCCATACTTCGCCGCCGACCGGTTTCTCGAGCCCCACCAGGGTCCGAAGCAGGGTGCTCTTGCCTGAGCCTGAACCGCCGAGGATCACGAGCGTCTCCCCGCGATGCACGTCGAAGCTGATCCCGTGCAGGATCTCGCGCTCGCCGTAGCTCACGCGAAGGTTCTTGACCGAGATCGCCGGACTCGCATCGGCAGACTCATTCATAAGTAGCCCAGGCCGCCCCAGGGTCCCGCGTCAGCCCAGATTTGTGGCGTAGAAGAGCGCCGTGAACACCAGGTCAACCAGGATCACCAGAAAGATCGACGTGACCACCGCCGAGGTGGTGGATCGGCCAACTTCTTCAGCGCCGGCTCCGGTCGAGAAACCCTCCTGGCAGCCGACGACTGTGATCACCAGGGCAAACAGAGCGCTCTTCGCCAGGCCTGTGGTGATATCGCGCAGCACCAGGGCGTCGCGCGTGGCCTGGAGGTACGAGACGAAAGTGAAATTGGCGGCCCCCACTCCGAAAAGGCATCCGCCCAGCACGCCCAGGGCGTCAGCCCAGATGGTGAGGCACGGCACCATGACCAGCATCGCCAGGAACTTGGGCGCCACCAGGAAGGCGACGGGGCGAATCGCCAGCGTCTTCAGCGCATCGACCTCCTCGGTGACCTTCATGGTGCCGATTTCAGCCGCGAAAGCGGAGCCCGAACGGCCGATCACAATAATCGCGGTAATCAGCGGACCGAGTTCGCGGACAATCGATATAGCGACGGTGTCTGCTACAAATTGAACGGCCCCGAGCCGCCGCAATTCGTAGGCGCTCTGCAGCGCGATGATTAGGCCTACAAAAAAGCTGATGAGTGAGACGATGGGTATGGCTTGCACACCCACGGCCATGCCCTGATGAAAAGCGCGCTGCGGGCGCAGGCGCTGGCCTCGGAACGGCCCGATGAACGTGATGTACGCAGACTCGCCTGCGAGGCGCGCCAGTCCTCCGAGGTACGCCAGGCCCTTCAATGTCTCGAGCCCGACACGATCCGGCAGCGCCGTGATCCTTTCGGTCTTCACCGCGAAGAACTCCGTTTCAGTGACAATGGACCGGCCAGGCTGATGAGCCTCCGCGAGGCAAGAGACGAGGCCGCGGCCGGGCGATGCGCCCTCAGGCCTGCAGGGCCTCTTCTTCCGTCTCGCGAATTTCAAATATCCGGGTCAAGCGCGTGAGCTGCAGAACCTCCTGCACCGCCTTGTTCAAGCCAAAAAGAATCAGCTTTTTCTGGGTGTTGCGCGCCTCCTTGAGCACTTCCACCAGCGAGGCGATCCCGGAGCTGTCGACGTATCGCACGTCGCGCATGTTGACGACCAGCCGGGGGCTCCGCTTCAAGGATTCGAGCAAGGTTTTGCGCAAGCTAGGCGAGGTACCCATATCAATGTCGCCGGTCACGTCCACGATCGTGCTTCCGGTCTGCTCGCGCGTTGCGGTAGTCATCGCTGTCTTTCCTCACAGATGCCGATTGCCGGATCAGCCTTTGGCCTTGGCGCCGGGCAGGTACTTCCTGAGACTCAGCCGGTTCCTCCCGAATTGCCGCTGGTAGCAAACCTCATCCATGATCTGACGTATCAGGTGGGTGCCGCGCCCGCTCAGAGACGCGTCATCCAGAGGCTGCGAGCAAAACCGGGCGGGGTCCGCTGATTCGCCATGATCGACGAAACTGAACTCCAGGCAATCCGCATTCGCCTGGCAGTTGAGTTCGATCTCCCGGTCCGACCGGTTCTTGTACGCATGGCGCATGACGTTGCTCAAGGCTTCATCGACGGCGAGCGTGATCTTGCGGCATTGCTCGGCCTCAAAGCCCCAGATGGCGGCGAACTCCGCAACCGTACTCCGCACCACCGGCAGAAGACGGGGATCGCTCGTAATCTTCATACGAAAGCTCAGCGGCCCGCTCGCTGGCGGGGTCTCCCGGACTTCAATCCCCTGGTCGTAGCTCACGGCAACTCCGATTGCCAGCCTGGAGGAGCGGATATCATAACCGTTCTCGTCGCGAAGGGGGGCCTCGATCTGCTCCGGACGCGCAGTCCCGGCCGCGACATCCGGGCTATTTAACCATTACCTTGGGTTCTACTGACATCCCGGGCCTCAACAGGTGCTCGGGATCCTGGCCCTTTTCGAACACGATCTTCACCGGGATTCGCTGGACCACTTTGACGTAATTCCCGGTGGCGTTCTCGGGGGGCAGCAGGCTGTAGAGGGCTCCGCTCGCACCCGCGATGTTCAAGACGTGCCCATCGTAGCTGCGGTCGTACGTGTCCACCGAGATCTTGACTGGCTGGCCGGGCCGCATGTAGTTCAACTGCGTCTCCTTGAAGTTGGCGGTCACCCAGATGTTCTGGCTGTCGAGCGGCACAATGGTCATGAGTTGCTGGCCGGGGGAGACGTTCTGGCCGGGCTGGACCGATCGTTGTCCAACGATACCGCTGATCGGGGCCACGATGGTAGTGTACTGCAGGTTGAGCTCGGCTTGTTGCAGCGCGGCGGCGGCCTGTTCCGTCTGTGCCTCCGCGGCTTGAGCGCGCGAGCGTTGCACCGAAATCTGCTGAGGCCTGGTCTCGGCGTAGTGCAGCCCAGCCTGAGCTTGAGCAATTCTGGCGCGGGCCTGAGTCACGGCCTGCTCCGCGGCGGCGGCCGAAGACCTTGCCGCTTCCACGGCGGCCGCGGTGGCCTTCTGGGTGTCCACCGCCTGCGTGTACTGCTGCTGCGGGATTTCGTCCTTCGCCGCCAGTGGTTTGTAACGGGTCACGTCATCCTGGGCCTTGAGATCATTGGCCTCAGCCTCCCGGAGGGAAGCTTGCGCGGCGTCGAATTGCTGCTCGGCGCCAGCCAGACCGGCTTGGGCGTTTTGCACATCAGCCTGGGCCGTTGACAGCTGGCTGTCAGTATTCACTGAAGTGAGCGGCACGTTGATCCGCAACGCTTCCGAGCTGGCCTTGTCGTTGGCCAAGGTGGCCTTGGAGTTCGCTACCGCCACGTCATAATCTTTCGGATCAAGCTGTGTCAGAACCGTGCCGGCCTGCACATACTGATTGTCGTCCACCGTGACGCGAACGACGTAGCCCGGGACGCGCGCGCTCACAGGATAAATGTAACCGTCAATCTGGGCATCGTCAGTGGACTCGTAGGACATGATGTAACGGTAGAGCAGAACCGAGGCCGGGACGACCACCAGGGCGAGCACCACCAGCGCAACAACTTTGCGTGTTTTCCGGCGTCGCGGCGGAATACTGCCGGCGCCAACCCCGGGGGTGGCGGTCCGTGTTGGTTCGCCGCGGCCGGGTGTTTCCGGCGTTTGCGTCGCTGTGTCTGCCATAGTCACTTCGCTCCCAGGTACTGTAGGGCCGCCTGCTCGGCGATACCCATCGCTTGAGCCAGTGAGATCTTCGCCAGGTTATGGGAATAGACGCTCGCAATGTAGGACTGATTCGCCGAGGCCACGGACTCCTGCGCCTGGACGACTTCGAGATTGTCTGCGACGCCTGCCGAAAATCGGTCCTGAGCCTGCGCCAACGTCTGATTGGCGAGGTCGATGTTGCTCCGGGCGACGGCCACGAGGTCTGATGAGGATTTGAGGTTGAGAAAAGCGGTGCGAACCTGATCGTCGATGTTGCCTCGCAGGTTTTCGAACTCCGCCTGCCGCTCGCGGAGCGCAGAGTCGGCCTGCAATTTGTCCGCCCGCACCTGGGTACCCTGAAAGACGGGAATGTTCAAGCTTGTTGTGAAAGTGAAGGTTTCGTGCGAGCTGCCAAAGTTCGGGCTCCCGATGTCGCCAAAGTCGGTGTTCACCGATAAAGTCGGATAGTTCTCGGCGGCCGCGGCCTGCCGGGCAAGCTCGGCGGCTCGCACCTGCGCCTGGGCGCTGAGGTAGTCGGCTCGCATGCTATACGCCTGCTGCAAGGCCTGTTCGAGGCTCATGACGGCGAGCGGGGCGTACGGAAGCGCGTCCGTCAACTGAAATTCCTGGCCATTCGGCAGGCCGATCACTCGCCCGAGCGTAAGCTTGTCGATGGCAAGCTGGTTTTCGGCCGCGATCAGGCGCTGCTGTTGGGTTTGCAATTCCACCTGTGCGCGCAGCTCGTCGATGCTGGCCACCACGCCCGCCTTGTGCTGGTCCGATGTCTTCCGGTAGAGCGTCTGCGCAGTCTCGACCTGGGCGCGAGTGGAGTCCACGGTGGCGGCGTCAGCGATCACGAGCACGTAGCTGTCGCCGGTGGTCAGCACCACGAGGTCCCTGTCGTTCTTATAAGTGAATTGCGAGGCTTTTTCGGACTCGGACGCCGATTTCAAACCTTTGATGTCGGACCAATTGAAGACTTGCTGCGACAGGTAAGCCCGGGCGTCGGCCACTCCGAATGGCGGGGTAATGGTCGGGATATTGACGCCCGGGATATGGACATTGAACCCGAGGGCCTTCAGGTTGAGCTGCTCCACGGTGCCGCTGATGCGGGTCGTAAGATCGGGCAGCAAGGCGCTCAAGCTGCGCAAGCGGACAGCGCGCGCCGCGCGGGCGCCCTGATCGGCCTCAATCACGCCCAGATTGTATTTGAGGGCGCGGTCAAACGCGTCCTTCAGCGACAACGGCACGGGCGTGGCCGTAGCCTGGCCCGTGGGCACGCTTCCCAGCAACGGATTTTGCGCAGAACTGGTCGCGGCGGGGACCGGCGAACTGGTCTGGGCCGCCCCGCGGTGCGGAGCGCAGACGACGAAAGCCCCGGCGACGATCAGACGGCCCATGAGGTCGAGGTATTGCCCGTCTCGAATCATTGCGCCTCCCGTTGCCTGGCCGAAGAGCCCGGCCCCACGCGCTCCTTTTCGATCATGGCGACTCCATTGAGAATGGTCTCCTCGGCCGCTTCGTCCCCGATGGTCGAGTTGATCATGAGATGAAAACGGTGCCGGTCCGGCCACTCGACGCCGAAATACTGCTTGATAAAATCCGCGCGGTCACGATCCACAGTTTCCGCAAGCTCGGCCGCCTCATGCTCACTCTTTCCGGTCGCCTGCAGCCTCCGGACCTTTTCATCAAACGGAGCGTAGATAAACACATGGAAGGCATCCAGACGATTCTGGAGATAGTACGCGGAGCCGCGGCCCACAATGACGCACTTGCCGGCTTCGGCGGCGCCTTTTACCACGCGCTCCGCCACCTCGCGAATACAGTCGGCATCCACCATCTTCAACCGCGGGGCGTTCTGGCTGCCCTCGTGGCTGCCTCGCATGAAAGCTCTGAAGAGGCGGTAGGACAAGGGGTCCCGCTTCTCTTCGCGCTTCTCCACCGCCCCGCAATCGCAGTCCATCAGGCGTGCGATTTCGTTCGTCAACAACTGGTCCCACAGCTTCCAGCCCAGCCGCTCGGCCACTTTCTTGGCGATGTCGGGGCCCCCGCTTCCGTATTCCCGCTCAATTGTAATTACTCGAATCATGGCTCACTTCCTCTACTCGATCGCCACGCGTCCGCCGCCCGGTTCATTCTTCCTCAACGCGAAGGATAGCAGAAACATGATCGCCGCTCCCACTGACAGAATTGTGAACATATCGACGTACGCCAGCGTGCTCGCCTGGCCAATCACGCTCCTATAAAGCAGAGCTTCGGCCTTCCTCAGCGCGAGCTCGCTCTGGATACCAGAGACCGACAAGCGCGCCGCGAGGCCGGTAGCAGCCTGAGTCAGGGTCGGATGGCCCGGCGTGACGTGTGCCGCCAGGTACACTTGATGGACCTGTGCCCGCCGCGCGATAACTGTGGTCACCATCGAGGTTCCGACGCTGCTTCCGATGTTGCGCATGAAGTTGATCAAACCCGAAACGCTGCCGCTCTTTTCGAGTGGCATACCGATGTACGCGACCAGATTGATGGGAACGAACAGAAAGCCAAGGCCGAACACTTGTACCACACGCAGCACACTGGCGCTCGCGAAGCTGATCTGAAGGTCAAGGTGCTGGGTGGAAAAGTACATGCCCACGGCGAGCATCAGCCAGCCGAAGGCGATGAGGCGGCGTGCCTGAATCTTGGAGGAGAGGGCGCCAACAACCGGCGTCAGCAGCAGCAACATGAAACCGCCGCCGGAAAGCACGAAGCCGGCAGACTCCGACGTGTAGCCCAGGAGCGTTTGCAGGAACAGAGGCATCAGGACCAGACTGGAGAACAACATCATCCCGAGAATAAACATCATGCCGCTGGCGCCTAGGAAATTCAGGTTCTTGAAGAGCCGCACTTCAATAATCGGATGCTTCTGGAACCATTCCCAGATCACGAGCGAAACGAGGCAGACGCCGGCAAGGATTGCAAGCGTAGTAATGAAGTGCGACCCGAACCAATCGTCCTCCTGCCCCTTGTCTAGCATCACTTGAAGGGCGCCCACGCCGAGCGCGAGCAGAGCCACGCCAATATAGTCGATTCTCACCCCCGCCCCGGGGGCGCGCTTCAGCCAGGGTGGGTCCTCCACCAGGCGATAAACCAGGAACAACGCCAGGATGCCCACCGGCAAGTTGATGAAGAAAATCCAGCGCCAGGTGTAGTTTTCGGTGATCCAGCCGCCCAGAGTCGGGCCGATGGTGGGCGCGAAGATGGCGGTGATTCCGTAGAGGGCGAAGGCAGCGCCACGTTTCTCGGGCGGGAACGTGTCCGCCAGGATCGCCTGAGCCATCGGTTGCAACCCGCCGCCGCCCGCGCCTTGCAGCACCCGGAAGAAAAGGAGCGCTCCGAGGCTGGGTGCGATCCCGCACAGTAGGGAGCTGACGGTGAAAATCACAAGACACGTTATGAAGAATCGCTTGCGGCCGAACGCCCTGGCAAACCATCCGCTAATGGGCAGCACAATCGCGTTTGAGACCAGATAGGAAGTAAGCACCCAGGTGCTCTGATCGTTGGTCGCGCCCAGGCTGCCGGCAATGTAGGGAAGCGCGACGTTGGCGATGCTGGTGTCGAGCACCTCCATAAAGGCCGCCAGGGCAACTACCACACCGATCAGCCAGGGATTGAACTTGGGCTGCCAGGGTTCGACTGGCGGGGGAGGCGCCGCGCTACCGGCAGCGGGACGATCGGGCCGCGAGTTGGACAGACCCTCGGCGCTCTCGGGCATACTCATAAGATTGTATTGGACGTTGGCCTGAATTCAAAGGGTGCGGGGTCAGGGGCGACAGCAGGCGCTTACTGCATGTTGCTGAGTCGGCTGCTGCGGCCTCTGCGTGGGGCGAGATCAGGCGAAGTCGCGGACGTTCTCCTCACTAATTTCGCGACGGCAAGGCAAATGCTACGTAAGCGCCGTCGACGCGTCCCTGCGCCGCTGCATCGGTCACCTCCGGTGCCGCGGCGCAAACAACCAGGTATTCCCGCCCGCCGGCTTCGTACACGCTTGGCATCCCTTGGAGCGCCGTGTCGAGCCGCCTTTCCCAAAGCACTTTTCCGGTTTTCTCGTCGTACGCTCTGACCATGTGATCTCGCGTCGCGGTGAAGATCAGTCCGCCGGCGGTTACGACCGGGCCCGTCTTTGGGAAGGGAAAACCAGTGCCCCGGATTCCTTTCGCTTCGAGCTCCGGCACTCCGCCGAGGGGGATTTTCCACTTAATGGTGCCCTCGTTCAGGTCATAGGCCGTGAGCGATGACCATGGCGGGGCTATGGGCGGAACGCCGGCGGTGGTCATCATAAATCCGAACCCGCTGAGGTAGTGGACCGCTCCTGAAACGCCCGTAGTTTGAGACGTACTGCCGCCGTCCGGAGATGTGCCCGGGGGCGATGGCATGGCTGAGGCGTTCGGGTTAAGAAGAAATGCGATCAGGGACTGCACGTCCGTCTCGGGAAGCCTCGGGAATCCCGGCATGGGACCGCGGCCTTGCTTCACAACGCTTTCAATCTGCTCCCGATTCAGCTTTGTGCCGACATCAACGAGCGAGGGGATGGCCGGGGGGGAACCCTTGAGATCGGCTCCGTGACAGAGACGACAATTCGACTCGAAGGCAAAGTGCCCTTGTTGTTCGAGAGACTCGCCCGGGGACGCTTGGCGCGTCTGCTCGCGCTCCAATTTGAGCAGACAGGGAAGGTCCATCGAGACGACGTACAGCGTGCCATCGGCCGGATCCGCCGCCGTCGAGCCCCAATTGGCTCCGCCGCTGTTGCCCGGCATTTCCATCGTGTCGCTCTGGGCGGGTGGCGTGAAGAGTCCCCCATTGCGGGCCGCAATGACCTCGCTCCGGAATCGCGCCAATTCCTGCGGATCACTGATGAACGGGCTCAGGTCGGCGGTGGTGAACGCCTGCCGGGCGAAGGGCGGCGGCTTCAGCGGGAACGGCTGCGTTGGCCAGGTCTGTTCTCCGGGCATATCGGAACGCGGCTCCGGCCGCTCCTCAACGGGCCAGAGCGGCTTGCCGGTGACGCGGTCGAACACCCAGACGAATCCCGTCTTGGCGGTCTGCGCCACGACATCGACCTTTTGCCCGTCATGCCACACCGTGAGAAGCTTCGGAGCGGCGGTGTTGTCGTAATCCCAGATGTCGTGATGGACCATCTGGAAATACCAGAGAAGCTTGCCGGTGCGGGCATCGAGCGCAAGCAGGCAATCGCCGAACAGATTGGCGCCAAGGCGGTCGACGCCGTAAAAGTTGTACTTCGGGCTCGCCGTCGGCACGTAGGCAATTCCGCGCTTCTCGTCCACGGAGATCTCGCCCCAACAATTGGCCCCTCCGGCCCGCTTCCAGGCGTCTTTTGGCCAGGTGTCGTATCCGATCTCGCCCGGATGCGGAATGGTGTGAAAAGACCACACCAACTCGCCCGTGCGCACGTCGAATGCCCGAATATCTCCGGGCGCGGAGCCATATCCCTCATTGGTGGCCGAGCCCAGGATCAGCAGATTCTCGAACACCCGTCCGGGCGTGGTGGATTGGACCAGCGAAAAAGTCTTGGGATCACGGCCAAGGCCCTCCTTCAGGTCAACGCGGCCGTTGGTGCCGAACGACAGGATCGGTTCTCCGGTCCGGGCATCGATGGCCTGCAGGACGTGGTTGCTCGCGAACAGCAGGCGGCGGTCGCGCCCGTCTTTACTTTCCCAATAGTTGATCCCGCGATCGGTAATGATGTCCGTATGCGGGTCGGGCCGGTGCACCCAGACTTTCTTCCCGGTCTCCGCGTTCAGCGCAACGATGGAATCTGCCTCCGCCAGGACATAAGTTAGGCCGTGCGCTTCGATCGGATTGAAGAAATACCGGTCCCCGTCTCCCGTGGGAAAAGTCCAGGCGATCTGAAGCTCGTTGACATTGGTTGGGTTGATCTCACGAAGTGAGGAATATTGCGAGGAGTCCGGTCCGCCTCCGTAGTCACTCCACGTTGTGCGGGTTTGGCCAGTGGCCAGGGAGATCGCGCCCAGCACGAAGCAACCAAAGAAGCACGCCATGAGCGCAGCGCGACGGTGTGAGAGGACGTTGGGAAATCGACGTTCCGCTCGATATTCGAACACCCCGCCTAGCCTCATCCGATCCTCCATGGCGCTGCCGGCGCGACGCCAGCCAGAGGTAGCGCGAGGAGTATCATGGCGTTCCTCCTGGGCCACTCTCCCCTTGCGCGCCCCCTGCTCATCTTCGTTTGTCTCCGTATGCAAGCCCAGTCACGATTCCGGCCGCCGGGAGTCTCCGGCAGAACCGGCGGCATCCACCTCGCGGCCGGCGAGGTACGGCGCGAGGTAGCGGCCGGTGTAAGATTCCGGATGCCGGACGATCTCTTCCGGCGGGCCGGCGGCCACGATCATACCACCGCGGTCGCCGCCCTCGGGCCCGAGGTCGATAATCCAATCCGCCGTCTTCAATACGTCGAGGTTGTGCTCGATCACGAGGACGGTGCCGCCGGCCTCGATGAGCTTGCGGAAGGCAGCCAGCAGCTTGTGGATGTCGTCGAAGTGCAGGCCTGTGGTGGGCTCGTCAAAGATAAACAGCGGCCGCACCGCGTGAGGTTCGGAGGCGTCGAAGCCGGACGTCTCACCGGCGATGTGCGCCGCCAGACGCACCCGCTGGGCCTCCCCGCCCGACAGGGTGGTTGCCGACTGACCCAGGCGCAGATAGCCGAGGCCCACTTCCTCGAGCACCCGCAGGCGGTGGGTGATCTTCGCGTGCCCGCTGAAGAAGGCCAGGGCCTCGCGAACCGTCATGCCCAGCACGTCGTGAATGTTCTTGCCCTTGTACCGGACTTCCAGAATGGAAGGCTTGAAGCGCCTACCGCCGCACTCCTCGCACACCAGTTCCACGTCGGCAAGAAACTGCATCTCCACCGTAACCGTGCCCGCGCCCTGACAAGTCTCGCATCGCCCGCCCGGCAGGTTGAATGAAAAATGGCTGGCGGCATAGCCATGCTCGCGAGCCTCCGGCGTGGCGGCGAAAATCTCACGCACTGTGTCGTAGGCCTTGATGTAAGTGACCGGATTGGAGCGCGGGGTGCGGCCGAGAGGCGACTGGTCCACCAGGACCACCTCGCCGATCAGGGCGTCGCCCTGCAGCCGGTCGAAGTCGGCGCGGGCCGCCGGGGCTCCGCGACGCGCAGCCAGGGCGTGGTAGAGAACATCGTGAACCAGGGTGGACTTGCCGGACCCGGAGACGCCGCTGACCGCCACCATCAGCCCCAGCGGGATCTCGACATCAATCGATTTCAGGTTGTGCTCGCGCGCACCGCTCAAACGCAGCCACTGCGACCCCGGCCGCCGGCGGCGCGCGGGAACCTGCACCTGGAGGTCGCCGGACAGATAACGGCCGGTGAGGGAGTCACGGCTGCGGACGATCTCGGCCAGCGTGCCGGCGGCCACCACGCGTCCGCCGCGCTCGCCGGCCCCGGGTCCGAGGTCGATCACGTAGTCGGACTCGCGCATCATCTCGGGGTCGTGCTCCACCACCACGATAGTGTTACCGAGGTCGCGCAGGCTCTTGAGAATGCCGATCAGGCGGCTGGTGTCGCGGGCGTGGAGGCCGATCGAAGGCTCGTCGAGCACGTAGAGCGTGCCCACCAGGCTCGACCCGAGCGCCGTGGCAAGCTGGATGCGCTGCGCTTCGCCCCCGGAGAGCGAGGATGCCAGGCGGTCCAGGGTGAGGTATTCGAGGCCCACTTCCACCAGAAATCGCAAGCGCGAACGCACTTCGGCCAGGACCTTGTCGGCCACCTGCATCTCATGCGGCTGGAGGGCGAGCGAGGCGAAAAAGCGCTCAGCGCTCTCGATCGAGAGCGCGCAGACCTCGTTGATCGTTTTCCCGGCGACGCGGACATTCAGCGCCTCGCGCCGCAGCCTTCCGCCGTGGCATTCCGGGCAGACGGCATAGCCGCGGTACCTGCTCAGAAACACGCGGATGTGCAGCTTATACTTCTTGCGCTCCAGCAGTTCGAAAAATCCGCGGACGCCGGCGAACTCGTCGTCGCCTTCGAGCACCCAGCGGCGCTGCTCCCGAGTGAGCTGGTAATAGGGCACGTCCAGCGGGATGCCCCGGCCCTTGGCTGCCGTCTTCATGGCCTCGAACCAGGCGGGGTAACGCGGCTTGGTCCACGGCTCGACCGCCCCTTCGGCGAGTGACTTGCCTTTGATTGGAATCACGCGATCGAGGTCGAAGTCGATGGTGTTGCCGAAGCCCTGGCAGCGCGGGCAGGCGCCGAAAGGATTGTTGAAAGAGAAAAGGCGGGGCTCGGGCTCAGGGTAGGCAATGCCGCACCGCTTGCAATCGAAACGCTCATTGAAGACCAGGCGTTCAGACGCCGCAGTCGAGTCGTTCGCGGGCGAGTCGGGTGTGGATGACTTGGGCGCGGCCGGCGCGAATTCGAGGATGGCTTCGCCGGTCTCCCGATAGCAGATCTCGACCGAATCCACTACGCGCTGACGGATGTCCGGGCCGGTCACCAGCCGGTCCACAAGGACGAAGACGGGCCGGGAGAAATCGATGTCGAGAAGGGACTCGGGCGTGGAGAACTCGAACACCCGGCCGTCCTGGAAAAGGCGGTTGAACCCCTGCTCACGCAGCTCGCTAAGCCGTGACTTAAGGGGATCCGGGCCTGCGGCATGGGCGGCTGGAGCCGGGGCGACGACCGCGCCGGCGCCCGGCGGGGCCGTTTCCGGACGCCTGCCCGGGCGTCGCGGGGCGGCAACCGGCGCCGCAGTCTTGGTCTGGAGCCGGAACAGCACGTAGAAACGCCGTCCCGGATCGAGTGCGAGCGCGCGTGCGGCGATTTCGTCCACGGTGTCTTTCTTCACCACGTCGCCGCAGCGCGGGCAGGTCGTGACGCCGATGCGGGCATAGAGCAGCCGGAGATAGTCGTAGATCTCCGTGGCGGTGGCGACGGTGGAACGTGGGTTGCGCGTGGTATTCTTTTGGCGGATAGCTACCGCGGGCGCGATGCCTTCGATGGAGTCCACATCCGGCTTTTCCATGCGATCCAGAAACTGGCGGGCATAGGCGGACAGCGATTCCACATAGCGGCGCTGCCCTTCAGCGTAAATAGTGTCGAATGCCAGGCTGGATTTGCCGGAGCCGGAGACCCCGGTGATGGTCGTAAGCCGATTGTGTGGAATCTCGCAGTCGATGTTCTTCAGATTGTGGACGCGCGCGCCGCGCACCACAATGGCGTCGGGATGAAAGTTCGTGTCCCGATGGTTCGTAGTACCGGGTGAGGGCGAGGGAGCCGGCTGCGGGTTAAGCCGAGCGACGACGCGCCGTGTGCGGGGCTTGGCCGGTTTTTCAGAGGTGATCGGCAAGGGATCTGCTCCTGACTCAACCTCGGCGCAAATGGCGCGATCGGCGCGGTTTCGGCCTTCACGAAGTGGAGACTGAGGCGCCGGAGCGTTGGCCGCCGGAGATGCAATCTTTGATTATAAACCGGAATCCCCGGCCGCACCGATTCGCAGGGCGACGATTGCCAGCGGAGCTGATGTAACGGCCTTTAGGCTCAAGGCACTACGTATTCTTGACTTCCGAGGATTCCGGCGACATGATGAATTCGATACCGGGCCTCCTCCGCGCCTGATCTTCCGGCAATTGAGGTGAACGAACCGTGGGGACGTTGACGCAAGCTCAACCGCTGGCCTCCGACCGTGCTGCCAGCCGGCGTGAGAGCATCGGCTTCTGGGTGACGGCGCGCGAGGCTTTCTGGATCGCGCTCGAGGCCCTGCGCGCCCACAAGTTGCGCTCGTTTCTGACCCTGCTGGGCGTGGTGATCGCTACCACCACCCTGATTGTGGTGATGTCGGTGGTCAACGGCATGAACCTCTACATCGCCGAGCACATTGCCAACCTCGGCGTAAACACCTTTGTGCTGGATCAGTTCCAGTGGGGCCAGAATTTTCAGGCTTTCGTGAAGGCGCAGCGTACGAACCGGCCGATCCGGGTAGAGGACTACGACTTCCTCAAGGAGAACCTGGAGGGCGCCAAGAATATTGCCGCCTCAGCCGGCTTGCCGTCTGCACCCGATGTCCGCTACGAGAATCACACCATCCACGACGTTGCCGTGGCCGGTGTCACGCCCGACATCATTAACGTGGGGTCCGTGAAGGTTGAGTTGGGCCGTTTCTTCACCGAGGCTGATTACGACCACAACGCCATGGTCTGCTTTATCGGGAATGATTTCGTGACCCAGTTCTTCCCGGGCGTCGACCCGATCGGCAAGGAAGTGCTGGTGCGCGGCCTGCCGTTCCGCGTGATTGGGACGGCCCAGACGCTCGGTACGAGCTTCGGACAAAGCCAGGACACGTTCATCCAAATCCCCCTCTCCACCTACCGGAAGATTTTTGAAGGCCGGCCGGGAATCCAGGTTTCGATACAGGCCTGGGACTCCGAACAGATCGGCGAGTTGCAGGACAAGGTGCGAGCCCTGATGCGGGTGCGGCGGCACGTGCCCTACCACGAGCCGGATCCCTTTGGCGTCAATGCCTCCGATACCTTGATGGCGACCTGGCAGGCGCTCACCGGCACGATTTTCGGCGCCACCATCGGCGTGGTCGCCGTCTTCATGGTGATCGGCGGCATCGTGATCATGAACATCATGCTGGCCAGCGTCACGGAGCGAACGCACGAGATCGGCATCCGCAAGTCCCTGGGCGCGCGCCGGCGCGACATCCTGCTGCAGTTCGTGATCGAATCGGCGGCCTTGGCTCTCACGGGCGGTCTGATGGGCATTGTGCTCGCGACCGGAATCGCCCAGTTGGTGAATCTGGTGTTCACGGCTTCGGTTCCGGTGTCGGCGATCGTGGTGGGCGTGGTGCTGTCGAGCGGCGTGGGGCTGTTCTTCGGCATCTACCCCGCCAGCAAAGCGGCGCGCCTTGATCCGATCGAAGCGCTGCGAACGGAGAAATGAAGGCCAAACTCGAAACTCGAAAATAGAAACGCGCCCGAGTGTAAACCTAATGGTAAAGAGTTCGCATGTTCGTGAGAATCTCTGGCTGGCGCTCGACACCCTCCGCACACACAAGTTCCGTTCGTTCCTCACTGTGCTCGGCGTGCTGATGGGCACCACCACCGTAATCCTGGTGGCTTCGCTGATCCAGGGGCTCAACCAGCAGATGGCGGACGTCGCGGAGGGCTTCGGCACGCGCACGATGTTCATCTACAAGCTTCCGCCGTTCACCTTCAATCCCACGCGCGAGGAGCGTCTGCGCAAGCCGATAACCTATGATGACGCCATGGCGCTCAAGGCCGAATGCCCTGATCTGGAGGACGTGGGTGTCACGATCTTCAACTGGCAACCGCCGGCGCCGCCCTTCGTGACCCTCAAGTACAAGGGGCAGGAGATCGTGGACGCGCAGTTTTTCGGGAATACCGCCAACAATTTCAATATCACCAACGCGGACCTGGCCGACGGCCGTCTTTTCAACGAGGTTGATGACATGCATCGGCGCGACGTGGTGGTGCTGGGCGCCGAGGTGGCGTCGCGCTTCTTCGTGAACGAGGATCCGATCGGGAAAACAATTGTAGTGGACGGTCATAATTTCACCGTGGTTGGAACGCTGGCACGCCGCAAGGAGTTTCTGGGCGACACCACGACCGACCGGCGGGTGTTCGTTCCCTATTACACCTATAAGAAATACTATCCGAACGTGAAGGACAACTTCGTTAACGCGCTGGCCGTTCCGGGCCGGATGGATCAGGCGCTCGAGGAAGCCAAAGCGACCCTGCGCCGCCGCCGCCATGTGAAACCCGCGGACCCGGACAGCTTTGCTGTCTCCACAGCGGACTCCGTCGTGCAGCAGTTCAACCAGATCATCAGCACGGTGGCGCTGGTGATGATCGTTCTGTCTTCCATCGGCCTGCTGGTCGGGGGAATCGGCGTCATGAATATCATGCTGGTGTCGGTCACCGAACGTACGCGCGAGATCGGGGTCCGCAAAGCGATCGGCGCGCGCCGCAGCGACATTACGTGGCAATTCCTGCTGGAAGCCATGACCCTCACGGGCGCGGGCGGGGTGATGGGGATCTCGATCGGTTGGTTTTTCAGTTTCATCATCCGCTCGATCTTCCCGAGCATGCCCACGACTGTGCCGCTTTGGAGCATCATCACGGGCTTCGTGGTGGCGGTCAGCGTAGGACTTTTCTTCGGCATGTGGCCCGCCGTGAAGGCCTCACGCCTCGATCCTATCGTGGCTTTGCGATACGAGTAGGGCGGTTGCAGTTGAAAGTCAACAGTTAACAGTTGAAAGTCGAAACTGACTCGCGCAAATTGTTTTGCCTCCCGACTGTTGACTGTCAACTGCCGACAACAGATCGAAACAGCGCCCCCAAGCTCTCCGTATAAGGCTCCCGCGCTACGCCGCGTTCCGTAATGATCGCGGTCACGTAGCGGTACGGTGTGACGTCGAAAGCCGGGTGACGGGCTTCCACGGCGTCGGGCGCGATCGCGATCCCGGCAAGATGCGTCACCTCGCCTGCCGAACGCTCCTCGATCGGAATCAGGTCGCCGGACGCAAGCTTCAGATCGACCGTGGAAAGCGGAGCCGCCACGTAAAACGGGATGCCGTTTTCGCGAGCCAGCACTGCGACGGTGTAGGTGCCGATCTTGTTGGCAACGTCGCCGTTGGCCGCAATGCGGTCCGCGCCCACGATGGCAGCCTTGATGCGCCCCTCTTTCATGAAATGGCCGGCCATGCTGTCGGTGATGATGGTGACCGGAATGCCGTCGCGCGATAGCTCCCAGGCCGTCAGGCGCGCGCCCTGCAGGAAGGGCCGGGTTTCATCGGCGAATACCTCAATCTGCTTTCCTGCTTCCCGTGCGGCGCGGATCACGCCCAGCGCCGTGCCGTAGCCGCCGGTGGCGAGCGCTCCGGCGTTGCAGTGCGTGAGCACCACGCCGTTGTCGGGCAGCAGCGCGGCGCCCGCTTGCCCCATGGCCTCATTCACGGCGATGTCCTCGGCCAGCATGCGCTGGGCTTCCGCAATCAGGCGCGCTTTGACTGCCGGGATTCGACCCGCGTCAGGCGCCGGAGTGGAGAGCGCGGACTCAAGCACGCGCCGCATGCGCTCGACTGCCCAAAAGAGATTGACCGCCGTTGGCCGCGTCGCCGAGATGGTGCGCGCGATCACCTCAAAGTCGGCGCGAAGAGCGTCCGCGTCCGCCGCCTCCGAGTTCCTCATGCCGAGCGCGACGCCCATGGCGGCGGCCACGCCGATGGCCGGCGCGCCGCGAATCACCATGGAACGGATGGCTTCTGCAACGCCCATGTAATCGGTGTAAGACCGATACTCTTCGCGGCCAGGCAGCAGCGTCTGGTCGATCATGCGCACGCCTTCGTCGGTCCACTCAATCGTTCTAAAACTTGCGGTGCGACTTTCACCCAAGGCTAATCTCCGTAACGTGAATTGATTGCGCCATCGAAAAATTGATTGGATGACTCAATGATTCAATGAGTCAATTCTTCGGGCCGACCCATTATACTGAACAGTCGCTGCGCTCAAGACCAGGCGAGGGCCGAAGCGGAGAGCCTATGGACATTCTCGACCGGTTCAAGACCCGGGCACGCCAGAATCCACGCCACATCGTGCTGTTTGAAGGCGAGGAGGATCGCACGCTGGCCGCCGCCGTGAAGATTGAGCGCGACGGGCTGGCGCGGCTCACCGTGCTCGGCAACATTGACACGATCCGCGCCAGGCTTGCTGCGCTCGGTCTTCATCTCTCGTCCAGCCAGCTCCTTGAGCCGGGGAAAAGCCCGAAGGTCGGAGCTTACGCCCGTCTCCTTTACGAGCGCCGCCGCGCCAAAGGCATGACGGAGAGCGAGGCGTCCGACATTGCCCGGATTCCGCGCGTATTCGCGGGCCTGATGCTTGCAGCCGGAGACGCCGACGGCTCGGTGGGCGGCGCGCTCAACACCACCGCGGACACGGTGCGTGCCGCGCTGTGGACCGTTGGTGTGGCTCCGGGCGTGTCGCTGGTATCGAGCTTCTTCCTGATGATTTCGCCGAAGCGCGAACTCGGACACGATGGCGTGATGCTCTTTGCCGACTGCGCCGTGGTTCCCGAACCCACCGCTCCGCAATTGGCCGATATCGCCATCGCCACGGCGCGAAGCGCGCGCGCACTGCTCGAGACCGAACCCAAGGTGGCGCTGCTTTCGTTCTCGACCAAGGGCAGCGCCGAGCATCCGCGTGTCGCGCTGGTGCGCGAAGCCCTCCAGACGCTCAAAACCCGCGCGCCCGAGATCGCCGCGGACGGCGAGATGCAACTGGACACCGCGGCGGTACCCGAGATCGCCGAGCGCAAAGCGCCGGGTTCGATGGTGGCGGGCCACGCCAACGTATTCATCTTCCCCAATCTCGACGCCGGCAACATCGCCTACAAGCTGGCCGAGCGTTTCGGCGGCTGCGCGGCGGTTGGACCTGTGCTGCAGGGCCTCGCCAAGCCCGCCAACGATCTTTCGCGGGGTTGCAGCGTTGAAGACATCGTGAACACGGTCGTTTTGACCGCTCTTCAACAGTAGCCTTGAGATCATGCTGCCGCCGATCCTGCCGGCGGCTCCCCGGTCTAAATTAAACCACGAAGCCTCCGCTCACGTTCATCGACTGGCCCGTCATGAATCGCGACTGGTTGGCGCAAAGGAAGAGCACGGCATCCGCGATTTCGGCTGCATCGCCCAGCTTGCCGAGCGGGTGGCGCTTCTCGAGGCGCGCACGCGTCTCAGGGTCGCTGAGGTGTTCGGCCGTCATGTCCGTTTCGATCATGCCGGGCGCAACCGCGTTCACTCGAATCCGGCGTGAAGCGAGCTCGAGTGCCCAGTTTCGCGTGAAGGCGTCCACGGCGGCCTTGCTCGCCCGGTAAAGGCTTCTGCCCTCTGCCGACGCCGTTCGGCCTGCTACCGATGAGATGTTCACGATCCGGGCTCCTTCGCGGAGCGACGGCAGAAGCGCCTGCGTCAGCCAGAAGACCCCGAGAATATTCGTCGAGAGAACCTCCTGTACAACGTCGAGTGTGCTGGCCCCGAGCGGCGTCGCTCGCCACACGCCGGCGTTATTCACGAGAATATCGAGCTCGGTTCCGCGCAGCTCGGCGGCGATGCGCTCGATGTCCGTGGTCGAGCCGAGGTCGCCTTGTACAATCCTGGCCCCGCCAAGTTCCGCTGCCGCGTTTTCAGCCGCCGTCCGATTGGCACGGTAGTGAATGATGACGCTGGCTCCGGCCTGAGTCAATTTGCCGGCGATAGCTCTACCGATGCCACGGGAGCTGCCGGTGACGAACGCGACCTGACCGGAGAGGGAAGTGTCCATGTCGAGACGAGTTTCAGACGGTCGACGGAATCGATTGACTCATTGAGCCGACGGTCCAGTGAGTCAAGGGCCTAATTGCGGCGGGGTGTAGCCAACACCGACGCATCCACTTCCCCGTAAAGAAGGCTGCTCGGCTGGTGGTCGCGCTCGTAGGCGGCGATCCGGTCATCGTGGCGCAGCGTGAGGCTGATATCGTCCCAGCCGTTCAGCAGGCATTCGCGGCGGAAGGGGTCGACGGTAAAACTGAGCTTGAGGCCGCACTCGTCGCTTACGGTCTGGTTTTCGAGATCGACCGTCAGTTCGTAGGCGAGTTCGCTCTCAGTCCGGCGGAAGATTTCCTCAACCTCGACTTCCGACAAGGTGACCGGCAGGATGCCGTTCTTGAAGCAGTTATTGTAGAAAATGTCGGCGTAGCTCGGCGCTACGAGCGCCCGAAAGCCGTAGTCGCCGAGCGCCCAGGGCGCGTGCTCGCGGCTCGATCCACAGCCGAAGTTGGCGCGCGCCACCAGCACCGAAGCGCCTTGATAGCGGGGAAGGTTCAGCACGAAATCGGGGTTGGGCTGCTCACCCGGCAGGTAGCGCCAGTCGTAGAACAGCGTGCGCCCGAAGCCCTCGCGTGTGAGCGCCTTCAGGAATTGCTTGGGCACCATCTGGTCGGTATCGACGTTGACGCGATCCATGGGCGCGACAAGGCCGGTGTGTTTTGTGAAAGGCTGCATGACCACTCCAAAAATTGATTCATCGGCCCATTGAGTCATTGACTCAGTGGCGATGAGCTGATCACCCGATTTTATTTCCTAGGGCTCGTTGTCTGGCGGGCGATGCCCGTTGTGCTCCATGCCGCGGATGAAGCGGTCGACGGTTGCGCTGAGGCCCTCTATGCTTTGGACCATGCCCTTCATCGCGGACTGCAACAGAATGAAGCCGTCCGCGAGTTTCTCGACAACGCCTTCCAGGCGGCCGAGATTAGCCTCGAGGCGATCGAGATTGCTCTCCGTCCGTGCGAGGCGGTATCCCTGGACCGTCTGGTTGTCGCGCAGTTCTTCGATGGATTTTCCCATCTCTTCGAAGGTCATGCCGCCTGCACCGTGCTTTCCCAATCAGTTTACCCGAACCTCATAACGCCTGCGCATGGCGAGCAGGGGCAACCCCACAAATCCGTTACTGCAGCCCCCGCCAGGTTCGAATATCCACAAAGTGCCCTTCGATCGCTGCTGCCGCGGCCATCATCGGGCTCACCAGGTGCGTGCGCCCGCCCTTACCCTGGCGGCCTTCGAAGTTGCGATTCGAGGTGGACGCGCTGCGTTCGCCGCTCGGCAGCACGTCGGCGTTCATGCCGATGCACATGCTGCAGCCGGCGTCGCGCCATTCGAATCCTGCGGCGCGGAAGATCCGGTCCAGGCCTTCTTTCTCCGCTTGCGACTTCACCACCATCGAGCCCGGCACCACCAGCGCCTGCTTCAGCGACTTCGCCACGTGCCTGCCTTCCACCACGCGGGCCGCCAGGCGCAGATCTTCGAGCCGCGAATTGGTGCAGGAGCCGATGAACACCCGGTCCACGGAGATCTGCTCGATCGGCGTGCCGGGTTCAAGACCCATGTACCGCAGAGCGGCCTCGGCGGCTTTCTGGTCTCCCGGATCGCTGAACGAATGCGGATCGGGGACGCGGCCGGTCACGCCCGTCACCATGCCGGGATTGGTGCCCCAGGTGACTTGCGGCGCGATGTCGGGCCCGTTCAGAATCACTTCGCGGTCGTACGTGGCGCCCGCGTCAGTCGCGAGCGTCTTCCAGTAATCGACGGCCACCTGGTAATCCTTGCCGCGCGGCACGTAGGGCCGGCCTTCGAGGTAGGCGAACGTCGTGTCGTCGGGCGCCACCATGCCGGCGCGCGCTCCGCCTTCGATGGTCATGTTGCAGACGGTCATCCGGCCTTCCATGGAAAGCTCGCGGATGGCGCTGCCGGCGTACTCGATCACGTGGCCGGTGCCGCCGCCGATCCCGATGCGGCCGATGATGGCCAGGATCACGTCCTTGGCGGTCACGCCCGCCGTCCGCTCTCCATCCACGCGCACGGCCATGGCGGGCGATTTGAACTGCGACAGGGTTTGCGAGGCCAGCACGTGCTCGACTTCGCTCGTGCCGATCCCGAATGCGAGCGTGCCGAATGCGCCGTGCGTGGACGTGTGACTGTCGCCGCAGACGATGGTCTGGCCCGGCTGCGTGATGCCAAGCTCGGGACCGATCACGTGGACAATGCCCTGGTTGTGGCTGAACATGTTGAACAGCGTCACGCCCGTCTCGCGGCAATTGCGGTCGAGCGCGTCAAACTGCGCCGCCGCCACTTTGTCTGCCATGGGCAGGCTGCGGTCCTTGGTGGGCACGGAATGGTCCATCACCGCGAAGGTGAGGTCCGGGCGGCGCACCGTGCGTCCCGCCGCCTTGAGGCCGGCGAAAGCCTGCGGCGAGGTACCCTCGTGGATCAGGTGCCGGTCAATGTAGATCAGCGAAGGCTCGCCGGGCTGCTCCCAAACCACATGCGACTCCCAGATCTTTTCGTAAAGGGTCTTTGGACGCGCCATAGTTCTGTGCTCTTCTCCAGTCGATTGGGCGATCAGGTGCCTTATCGATTCTACGCTGAAGCCGTGCGCCGCTTCAAACGACCGGATTCATCCTCGGCGCTTATGATCCGTTTCGCCGCGCAGGGTGAGTTTGGATTGAGCCTCACTCGTAAGGTGGGGGGGGGCCCGTGCGCGCGCCGATGAGCCTGCGAGTTGGCTTTGAATCGGCAAAACAAAGCCACTGCCAACATGGTCGGCTGATTCTAAAAGGCTTATGGCGGGCCACTTTGGCTTCGTTTGGCTTCGTTTTGACCTATTTTTCAGGCCGTTTTATTGATTCTATTGGACTTAGTGGCTTCGTTTTGTAAATTTTTAGATTCTTTTTTTCTGCTTCTGGAGGAATTATTGCGGGGCTAGCTTCGGGGCTACAGGGTCCCAGTTGTCTCTCGCGCCTTTGCCGCATTTTCATAACGACGAGGAGCGGAGCCGCCGGCAGCTTAAGAACCCAATTGGGGCAAGGCATTGGGCGAACCATCGCGTGACCGCCACAAGACTAAAGTCCGGTGATTACATCACAATCTCGAACACCACGCCAGATTGGTGGGCTCCGCCGTGCGATCTCACACCGTACAGGTTGCCCGCCGGGCTGAGGAGCAAATCGCCTTCAGGGTCTTCACCGTCTCTTCCGTCCACCTTCGAATTAAAGGTGTACAAGACGGTCAGGGTGCCGCTAGGGTCCAACTCGAAGAGTGTTCCTCCATTGTTCGCGCCCCCGATGCTAGCCGTGCCGTAAAGATTGCCGAGCTTGTCCTGAATCACGCCGGCGTAGGGATATTCTCCGTCCGCCCCCCCGGTGAAGCTGTACAGCACTGTCTCCGTTCCGCTGGAGTTCAGTTCGAAAACCGCTCCGAAGTTGTTGGTACCGCCCTCCACGGTTGTACCGTACATGTTGCCATCCGAATCTCGGAGCAAACCTGCCGATGGCGACATCCCGTCCGCCCCGCCCGTGAAGCTGTACAGCACCGTCTCGCCGCCAGAACTGTTCACCCGGAAAACGGCTCCACACCCTTCGATGTCGTTGCTCTCGCATGACACGTCGCCGCCATACTGCGTAGTGCCGTAGAGGTTGCCCGAGGGGTCCTGTATCAATCCCGCCGCCGGTAAGTCTGCGCGTGGCCCAACTGCGCTGCCATCAATGGCAAAAGTACGACTCCCGCCGCCAGCGCTACCCACACTGCGCTCCTCGTCGCGTCGCGCCGTTTGTTCGTCATGGCATCTCCCTAAGTGACCTCGCCCCGACTATCAGTTTGAGCCAGGCAGGAAGTAAGTAACTTGGTATGGTCGCGCGGTTTGCCGCGCTCAAACGATTACCCGATCGGCGCCACGGCTGTCGCGAACCGATCGGTGATCACCGTGCTGCGCCTGCCCAACCAAGCCATCGGATTCTCCTTGCCTGATGCCCCGCGCTCGCCGGTCCCGATTCGCCGGCGGACAGCAGCTCAGCCCGGGACTGCTCCTCAACGGTCGCGCGGAGTACTGCGGTATAGGTGACCGTGAAGAAAGGAAAATACTGATAGGCCTCCGGGGCGAAGAGGGCCCCGACCAGGAACCCGACCAGAGTGCCGTGCAGGGCCCAGGCAAAAAGCTGTGTCTCCGCATCCAGATCCATGTGCCGCAGGCGCCGCAGATTGGCGAAGCCCCGCCAGAAGATCAGGAGATAGAAGATCAGGGCCGGCACGCCCCCCTCCACGGCCACCTGCAGGTAGGCCATGTGGACCTCTCTCCACATTTTCGAATAAACCGTGAAATCGCCGGGGCCGAGTCCGAAAAGGGGATGATCCGCGATGGCGTGCATGCTGAGGCCGATCAGAAGCCGGCGTTCCTCATAGGAGGCGTGCGCCTCCGTCTGCGAGTCATTGGCGGAAATGTCGGCGAAGCGTTGGGTAACGATGCCGCCCTCGACCATAAAAAGCGCCAGGGCTGCGACGATCGTGCCGAGGACCAGCAGGGGGCGCTTTCCTTGAACGCCGAAGTGCCAGACGCAGACCAGCGTCGCAATTCCGAACGTGATCAGTCCGCCGCGGGAGCCCGTCAGCAACAACGTGGCGGCCATCACCAGCGCGGCGCCGGCCCAGGCCGCTTTGATGATCGTGCGGGTATTTCTCAGGGTGAAGGCGAAGCACAGAGGAACCGTGAGGGCGATTGCGAACGCGAGGTCATTGGGATTGCCGTACATGCCGCCGAGCACCCCGTTCACACGCAGGTGGGAATGACCCACCTCCATCGAGATCGCGGAGACCACCACCACCGAGGCGGCCTGAACGAAGAGCAAGCGGCGCAGCCGGACGACGCTCGTGACCACCAGCATCCCGACCAGCATCGCCACCAGGAGTTTGGCGAAATCCAGGGTCTGCTGAAGCGCGCCGCCGCGCCAGATCGGAGAAAGCATGGAGGAAGCGATCAGCCAGCCGGTCAGCAGCAGCGTGAACCAAACCTCCGGCGGAAGGTCCTGAATCCGGCGCTTGGAGCGTCCCACGCTCAGGACCAGCGCCAGCGCCGCAAAGATGCCTGAGATTTTCGCCAGCGGAAACAGCCTCAGGCCGGGGATCCAGTCCTCGGGGCGGGCGCAATAGACTACGAAGAAGACGACGAGCCAGAAATAAGCGCCGCCGAGGGGCTCGCGCTGCGGGGGGGATTCCGGTTGCCGGGATTGTTCCGGGGCTGGGTGTTGACTTTCACCCCTTGGACGCCGCACGGCGTCAGGGTGAATCGGCCCGGTTGTGGTCGCCATGCGAAGCTTACTCCAGAACTTAAGTATACACAAACGGCAGAGGTCATAGCCGGAGGGGTGGCCGAAGGCCGGGGTGGTTGGTCATTTACTGCGCTCCGCACGTACAAATTCCAAATTGACTCGGTACCGCCCGAGGGCGGCACGCGGGAACTTCCGGCGGCCGCCTGTCGCCTCTGGCTGAGCGCCGGGTGAGGGTCCATTCCGCCGCTCTATGGGGCAACACTCAATCAGCGCCGAGTCAGGCGGAAACACCGAGCGGGTCCGGCCGCCACTGACGCTTGAAATAGACGGCCAACAGCGTACCGCGGAAAGGTCGAGGCAGAAGGCCGACCAGAAGCTGTTCGGCCCGAGTGCCGGTCGAGAGGGGTGTATCCAGATAGGTCACGAATCCGCCCTCAAAACCCGCCTTGCGAGCCTCCTGGGCAAACTTCCGGGCCGTGTTCGCCCGATACCTCGTGGGAAAGATGTCGCGCTCTTCCCGTCCTGTGAATCGAGCCACCATACGCCTGTAGGTCCGGCGCGGCACGAGCTTCGAGAGGACGCGCCCTGCCATCAGGATATAGTGCAGGGACGAGGCGGTGTGAACTACCAGGACGCCTTCATTGTTGAGCACCCGATAACACTCCGCCAAGACGCCGGCTGGATTCTCCAAGTGCTCGAAAACCATATCGGACGTAAGCAAATCAAAGGCGCCGTCGCGAAAGGGAAGCGAGTCTCCGATGGAGCAGACTCGATTCGGCTGGGGATTGTCGAGCAACGAATCCCAGTCAGGTTCCACGCCCACATAAAGCGCTTCCCGCACCTTCCGCCGCACCCCTTGAAGCTCGGAGCCCCTCGCGCCGCGGCCGCATCCGAGATCGAGCCAGCGCCGTCCGGTTGCCATCGAAGCCACAAGCTCATAAAAGAGCCGCTCATTCCAAACCACGCGTGTGGCCTCCAGGGGAGTGCAAACCGGGCGTCCGGGCTTCTTCCTCCGGCCCGCCGCCACTTATTTGTCAACGAGCGCCGCGGAGTACCTGGCAAAAAACCGCGACAGCCGGGTGTGGCTTCTCACCAATTGCTTCGAATCGAAAAACAGGGGGTAGAGAGCCCGCGCGCGCCTGATGGCGAGGCTGCGATTCAATTCAGAATCCTTCGTGGCCAAAGAATAGCCCAGGCTCTCGAGCAACTCTCCCACCAGGGCTTCAAATGAAGCAAGCTCTTCCCGCGAGAAGATTGTCTGCCAGCGGCCGACGGGCTTGAACTCGTCCGGCTCATGAGCCGGAACGGCCTTGCCGCCATTCCGGTCGCGCCCCCATTTCCCAAAAGAGGAAGGAGGCTCGCGCAGGGCCCCGACCCCGGCGGCCTGAATGCGATCGAGATCCAGATGAAGACCGAGGAAACCGCCCACCTGCGTGATCGTTTCCCTGGGCTGGTTTACGAGGTTTTCGTAACCGATCTCCAGGTAATTCGGCTTGATCTTTCGCACCGCCTCCCGGCCGCGCTCAATAACCCACTTCCAGTAAAGCCCGCCCACCAGAACAGTCTTGTCGCGGTCCCAGGGCAGCGGCCGCACCCAGCCTAATCTGTCCAGGGACAGGGCGACGTCCCTCCCATCCCGAATAACGTGGATGATGCAGGCGTCGGGGAAGGCCAGGTTTATTTCGCGAATATGCAAGAGATTCGTGGGGGTGGAGTCGGCCCACCGGTCGACGTTTTGGCGCCGGCAAATCTCATCCATGATGGTCCTGAGGAAGCTGCCTCCAGTCAAGCCTTCCGCGCTCACCTTCTGCTCGATCTCCCGGGCGTCCAGGCCGGAAGCGGTGAAAGCCTTGCTCTGCAGCCACTCGTTCATCATCCTCGTTCTATTTTTGATCTTTCTCGGATCCCCGAAGATGGGCAGCAGCAGATTGAAGACATTCATCTCAGTGCGGAAGTGCGCGAAGGCGCCCGACGACAGGAGCATGTGATAAAGAAGGCTGGTCCCGGACCTCGGGCAGCCTACGATGAACACCGGCGGTTTGGTGGTGGCTGTCATCGCAAGGGTTGCACCCGTTTTTCGACGCGCTTCGGCTCGCCGGCGAACGCACTCGAAGTGGACCTGAAGACGAACTCATTGCAGCCGAGCGAATTGCCGCAGGTCTTGAGTTTGACCAGCGAGAACCGGCGCGCTTCGTAGAATCGGACGACTTCACCGGGCGTGGCAACTTCGAAAGGGTAGCCGCCCAGCCAGTCCCACCAGTCATGCACCACGGACATACCCCGCTGCTGCTTGTAGTTCCGGTAGTGCGCCAGGGGATTCCGCAGGTGACGCAGATCGGAAGCCAGATTGAGCCCGGCGAAATAAGGGACGAAGACCGCCGTCACCAGCATGCGGCCCGGCCGTCCCGAAATGTAGAGCCGTTTGACCCGGGTCCAGGCCTTGGAGATCCAGCCCTGGTCGTTATAGATGGCGAGGAAGAGCCTGCCGCCGGGCTCGACCAGCGGCGCAACGCCTTCGAGCGCCCGCCACATCGCCCCCGTGTGGTGCAGGACGCCCCAGGAATAAACCACGTCGAAACGGCCGAGGCTCGCAAGGTAGGCCGGGTCGAGCACGCTTCCGCGCTCGATCGTCCAGGCGTCCATGCCCCGTTTGTAACGCCGTTTCAGTTCCTGCGTACAGGCAACGCCGTCGGCGTCATAGTCGAAGGAATGGATGCGGACGGCCCCGAGGCGGGCGGCCGCCAGGGAAAACAATCCGCTGCCCGAGCCGACGTCAAGAAATGACGCGCCCGCGAGAGTTTCGACCTCAAGCATAGCGCGGAGGGATGCCTCGGCCACGGCGATGCGCTCGTCGTTGACGACGTCGAGGAACTGTCGCCAGTTCCGGCCGAAGGCGAATCGCTTATCCGTGTCTACCGTGGTCTCAACCGTCGCCATAACGCCTGTCACAACCGCTTTTGATCCTCACCCGCGGCCGCAGCGGCAGGAGCCTCGCGGGCCGGGCCCTTTCGCAGCTTGACCGCCATCTCGAGGAATGCCAGCGCGCGCGGCCGATGAAAGAGCCAGACCGTCCCCACGTACGCGATGCCGCCCGCTCCGACCTCGAGCAACAACTGAAGCAGCGTGTTCATGCCCGAAGGATGGAATCTCCTGACCGCCTCCACGACCACAACCATGGCGATGGTGCTGTCGAGCGCGGGGCGCAGGCACCGGAAATACTCGGCAAGGCTTAATTGTGTGGTCTTGAGCGTCTTCCAGTAAAGAGGGACGGCGACGAGCGGATAGGCGGCCACCCAGGCCCAGGCGATTCCGGTGATTCCCCAGTGGGTGCCCACATAGAACGCGCAGGGCAGCAGGGCGAGCGCGGCCAGGTCATCCCACATGACGAATCGCGCGTTGCCGACGGCTGTCAGGACCTTGGGCAGCAGGGCCGCCACCGATCGTACGGCTGCGTAAACGGAAAGCACCTCGAGGGCGGGTATGGAAGGGTACCACTTCTGCCCGAGGGCGATCGGCACCACTTCCGCCGCCACCAGGCCGAGACCGATGGTGGGCGCGAAGGCGGCCAGAGCCATGATCTCCGTGAGAGTCCGGAAATAGCGGCGCAAGGCCGGCGGATCGTTCTGGACGGCGGCCAGGTACGACGGCACCACGGTGGTGACCAGGCTCGTCACCTTCTCCAGGGGCACGTTGGCCAGATTCCAGGCAAGCCCATAGAAGCCCAGGGCGGACTTGCCGAGCACCCGGCCGGCGGTGACGCTGTCGAGCGTGCTGTAGGCCGTCCAGGCGGTGACGGAAACCAGTACGTGGCGGCCGAAGCGGAGCGGCCCCCGAATGGATTCGAACCTCGGCCAGGCGAAGCGGTGTGGCCGGATGGCGAGGATGATCAAGCTGCGGGCCGTAAAGCCCAGAACGTTCCCCACGACCAGCGACCAGTAGCCCATGCCCAGGAATGCCATCGCCAGGGTGGCAACCGCCGATACCACGTCGCGCACGGCATTCATGACAGACAGCAGGTTGAGGCGCAGATCCCTTTCCAGCAGGCCCTCGGGAACGGCGCGCAGGCCCAGGCTGATCGCCGTGATACATGCCACGATCAGTACCGGCCCTACCTGCGGGGTCTTGAAGAAGAAGGCCACCGGACGCGCCAGAAGGCAGGCCGAGCCGAAGCAAGCCAGGCCGAGCAAGGCGGCCACCGTGTTGATCTGGGCCAGTTGGTCCTCGGTGAGGTCGCGCAGCGTAACCACGGTGACGGGGATCCCAAACTCGCCGAAGATGCGAAGATAGGAAAAGACGACGATCGCCATCGCGACAATGCCGAAATCAGCGGGGGAGAGCAGGCGGACAATAATGAGGAAGGCGGTCCAACTGACAATCTGGCTGGACCAGTCGGCCACCGCGCGCCACGCCAGGCTGTGGGCAAGGGAGTGATCGAGATGACGCCCGGGCAAGCCTGTGTCGGGCCCGCCGCCGGCGGCTTCATTCAACTTCGCCGGCGCGGCTTCGGCAGAATCCAAGGTGTTCCTCTCAACGCAATTGGACGATAAAAGCGTCGGTCCGGCGGCTGCCGCCCGGGCCAGATCCCAATCCGCTTTCCCAGTCTGAGGTAAACAGGTAGAAGCGCCCGTCCAGCGAGACATTGCCCCGGGGCGTGGACCAGAAGCCGTTTTTGCCCGAGCTGTAGGCGTGGGCAAAGCGCCAGACGGTGGAAGCCTTGCCGTCGGTTTCCACGCAGTCGATCTCGTTGTCCCAAGGTCCCTTGACCGTCAAAGGCGCGCCGGGCGCGGTCGGATTGTCCTGGTACCGGTACGTCGAGAAACAGGCCGGGGTGTCATCCTCGGAATCGATGTGATTCCACGACAGGTGGTAATCATACCACTCTGCGGCCGATGCCATGTGCGGCAGATCGTTGATCAGATGCCTCATCGCCGTGAGATCGCTGATCGGGCGAATCACAAAGTCGAGTGGATGGACATTATTGGCGGAATTGAGGAAGTGAGAGTAGCCCATCACGTGATGCCCGGTACACCCGGGAGCCGCACCGGGCAGGCAGTCCGTGACGTTGAGGGTTCCCACGTCCCAGAAGGCCGGGCCCCGGTGCATCCCTCCCGCCACCACGATGCCGACGTACTGGCCGGACTTGGATATACGGGCGTCGTGAACGCTGAAGCGTTCCGGGTTGGTTATGGTCCCCTTCGGGCCCCAGGCGCCGCCCACTTCGCCGGTGGTAGTGTTGTACCAGCGGCACCCCTGCTTGCGGTCGTAGACGTAGACGAAGGGGTTCAGATCCTGCCGGGGTCCGACCACCCACATCATCCGCTGATCATCGGCGCTCGTGGAAACGTCGCTTCCGTAATAGTTGGCTTCTATCTTGACGCAGTCGGCAGGATCGGCAACCGTGGAAGCGCGCCCGCTGGACAGGTCATATTCCTGCAGGACCGCTTTGCTGCCGGTCACACCATAGAGAATATTCGGCCGCTGCGAGCTGAATTCCGCATCTTCCCGCCAGGGCAGTTTCAGCCTGCCCCTGGCGCGTTCAGCCATCGTGGCAGGGTCAAAGTCGAACAGGAAGATGTTGCCGGCGCCGTCGCCGACATAAAACTTCGAGCTGTTCGCGTTCCAGGGGTTCTGCTCGGCGGAGGCCGGGCTGTGGTAGGACTGATGGTCTCCCGAGTCGTCCGTAACTCGCAGAATTCGCGATCCAAAGTCGGGATCTGTGATGACGCTTCCGGCCGGCCCGAGCGGCGGAGGATTCTGAGGATAGGGCGCCAGGCGCCGATCAGTACGGGCGCAGTAATGAGGAGGGCCGCACTGCTGCTGCGCGTTCGCGAGGGGCGTCTGCCCACGGCCGATCCACGCGTTCCACGCCAGCCACAGAAGCGCGGCCAGCGAGAGGAGTCCTCCGCGCCGCAGGGAAGCCGAGTCTTGAAACATCCGCATCGCAACGGTCTCCGCTCGCCGTTCAAAGGCCCCCGTCGCTATAGTACATCAGCACAGGTGTCACATGACGCGCGCCGTGCGGCTCACCTTGCATCACGGCTTCGCAGGCATCCGCGAGACCCTTAAGTCTGGAAAACCGTCAGGTCAGGGGTCTGGCCTGCCCTTAAACGACATGGGCGATAATGCGCCAAGGGACATGTTCTGACGCTATCGGTTAAGTACATTGATTGTAGAACCGGGGAGGGCGATTTCAATCGAATCTTCGTTGCCAGGTCAATGTTGAGTGCCCGGAGGGGGATTGAGCTTCGAGGATAAGTTGGTCGGCCCCAAGGAAATGGAAATGCCGGACCTGTTCGGTTCCAATCCAATTGGAGAACGAACTGCCTTCGACGCGGTGCACCACTATGTGCTTGTCCGAGTGCACCTTGAAAGTTCCCCAGTAACCGAAGTACGTCCGCCAAGCCGCGGCTGCTTCGTCAGCGCCTGCCCGATCGGGATCGTCATCGGCAAACTTCGCCGGACCACGAACCGACAGCTGTACCGACATGTGTCCATCGGACTGGTAGAGGATCAAACCTGAAGGGGAATCGCCAAATGGCCTCAACAGCTCCCCCGAAGACAGAAGATGTTCGAAGGAGACCAAAGCCCACGAACCCAGGAACGGTTTGGCGTGCTCTCGGTCATCGGCTCGGAGTTTGTGATCGGCAGCTTCAACCATGGTGGTAACCGGAATCTCCTTTTTCGACCGTTAAGCGACCGTCAGCATACGCCCGACCGCCCCTTGGGTTCAAGGTCCAGTCTTAAGAGCGCGCCTTTCCAGCGGCAGCCTTCTCAAGGAAGTATAATGGCGCCATGAAGCCGCCGACCCTCCGCGGAACCGCCCGGGCCTACCTGATGTCGATTGCCTTTTGGTGCGGGTTCGCGCTGCTGATGGGTCTGCAGTACAGACCTCTCAGTCGAGAACATTTGTGGTCATCGCTGGCCAGCCTGCTGGTTGACGCGGCGCTGCGGGGGCTCGCGCTGGCCTTTTGGACGCCGCCCATTTTCTATCTGGTCCGAAGGCACCTTAGCGTTTCGACAAGCCGTTTTGGTTATGTGCTGCTCTGGAGCCTTGGAGCGGTGCCCTTTCTGCTGCTGCAGACGAGCATACTCTGGGTGCTCGCTCCTGCCTATGACGACCAGCAGCGATACGTGCCGCGATCCTTTCATTCATGGCTTGACATGATTCGAAACGGATTTGCCGACCAGGTTTTCATATACGTTGCGATCGTTGTGGCGGCCCATGCCTACGAGTACCTGAAACGCTTACGACGCCAGGAGCGCGAGAGATATGAGTATCAGCAGGCGCTCGCCGCCAGTGAACTGCAAGCGCTCAAGATGGAGCTCCATCCCCACTTCCTCTTCAACACCCTGCACGGAATCGCCACCCTGGTTGATGATGACCCCCGATGCGCCAAGGACATGATCATTAAACTGTCGAACCTGTTGCGGACCGGACTGGACCGTGACAGCTCGGACCTGGTTCCGCTTCAAGACGAGCTGAAGTTTGCCAGGGAATACCTCGACCTCGAAAAGATGCGCTTCGGGAGTCGGCTCAAGATCGAATGGCTCGTCGCTCCGGAGATCTGCCGGTTGCTGGTCCCCCGGATGATCCTGCAGCCGCTGGTGGAGAACGCCATTCGACATGGCGTTGCCTCAACCCGCGAGGGAGGGTGGATCAAAATCGCGGCGAGCGCGGACAATGAAATCCTTACCATTCAACTGCGCAACAGTGTCGGCGGTAACGCGTCTAACGGGACCGGTCTCGGCCTGCGCAATGTCGAGGCGCGTCTGAAGTGTCTGTACGCGGGTGACGCGACCGTGCGTCTTAGCGTCGGTGAAGACCGCATCGCCACCGTAAGCTTGACGATGCCGGCGCTCGACTCGCAGCCCGGCAGCGTACGCGAGCCCCAAGTCCAGGCGATTCTCGAAGGGGAAGGCCGATATGCGCGTTCTCATCGTGGATGACGAACCCCTGGCGCGCGCCGCCCTGGCGAAGATTTTGACCGCCAATCCCGATGTCGAGGACTTCGATTCTGCCGCGGACGCCATCGAGGCCCGGGAGCGCCTTTCTAAAGACCGCTATGACGTGGTGCTCCTCGACATCAGCATGCCGGAGCTGTCGGGCCTCGATTTGTGGAGTCGTCTCCAGCAGCAAAATCGGGCGCTGCCCTCCGTGGTGTTTGTTACGGCACACGCCCAGTATGCGGTGGCCGCTTTCGAACGGCATGCCGTGGACTATGTCTTAAAACCGTTTTCCGGTGAACGAGTGAACGAAGCTCTCGAGTTTGCCTTTCGAAGAACGGCGAGCGAGCGCGCGGCGAGACTCATCGAGTTGGTGCCCCACCTGCAGGCGTTCACTCAGCAGCAGTCCTCCAAGATCGGAATCAAGAGCAATGGAAGGCTTCTGGTTATTGATCCCCGCGATGTCGTTGTGGTGCAGGCGGAGGGCAATTACGTTTTGCTCCAGCAGGAGAAAGGCTCCCATCTGCTGCGGGAATCGATTTCGACCATCGCCGAAAAGCTCAAGCCCTATGGATTTGTCAGGATTCATCGCTCGGTGCTGGTGAACGCCTTTTTCGTGCAGGAGATTCGCCCGAGCGACACGGGAGAGTATCAGCTTCGCGTGAAGGACGGAAGAGAATACGCCGTCACGCGAACCTATAAAAAAAACCTCAGAAGCCTTGCGACGTTCTGGATCGGCACCGGGACGTTCCTTGGTGAATGAACGCCCCAGCTTCGCGCATCGTAAGTCGCACACCAGCGCGGCCTGGCTGTAACTAGTCTCCGCGGGCTGGCGTCATTTGCGGAACCTCGGGACGCCGTCATTCCGCGAAGGGGATTCCACATTGGCAAGTGACGCCAGCACCTCTCCGCGGCCCTGCTGTACATCTTTGGGACGTTTGGGGTAGGCTTTCACTTAGGCTCGAAAATCCTCATTGCGCTTCGCGGGGCAGGGCGGCTTGTCTGGCTGAAGACCCGCAAGGGCGCAAGGTTATTCTGATGCGCGTGGTCGTGAAGATCGGAACCGGCCTGATCGCGCCCGGAGGCCGTCTGGACGCGGCCTGGATGCGATCGCTGGTGGACCAGTTCGACCTGAACCAGCATGAGTACGTGCTGGTTAGTTCGGGCGCCATCGCCTGCGGCATGTCGTCGCTCGGAATCAGCCAGAAGCCGAGCAAGCTCGACTTGATGCAGGCCTCGGCCGCGGTGGGTCAGAGCCAGTTGATGCACACGTACGAGCGGCTGTTTTTCGGCAAGAAACTCGTGGCCCAGCTCCTGCTTTCGAGCGATGACTTCTCTTCCACCGTCCGTTATCGGAACCTGTGCAACACCCTGAAGCGCCTGCTGACCATGAAGGTGCTGCCGATCGTGAACGAGAACGACAGCATTTCCGTGCGGGAACTGGAGGGCGCGTTCGGCGACAATGACGAACTCAGCGCGCTCGTGGCCGCGGCGGTGCAGGCGGATTGGCTGATCCTGCTCACCAACGTTGACGGCTTCTTCCACAAGAACGGGCGCGGAAAGCCGCAACTGATGAGGGTGATTGAGCGGGTGACCCCGGAGTTGGAGGCGAGTTGCGGCGGAAAAAGCGCGCTCGGCCGGGGCGGCATGCGTTCCAAGTTGCGCGCCGCGTTGCGGGCGACGGCTTCCGGAATCCACGTGGGGATCGCACGGGGAACCCATCCGGGCGTGATCCCTCTGATGCTGGAGCAGAAGGTCGGCACTTATTTTCCTCCGCTCAAGGTGAAGGAATGAACAGCGTGATGACGCACGCCGCCGCCGCGCCGCATTCGACGCAGGAAAAGCTGGCCCGGGCGCGCGACGCCGCTCCGCGAGTGGCACGTCTCGGGTCCGAAGAAAAGAACGGGATACTCCGGGCCATGGCCGCGCTGATTGCCGGCAACGCCGAGAGTATTCTGGAAGCGAACCGCGCCGACCTTGCCGCCAAGGATCTGCGCCCCTCGAGCCGCGACCGGTTGCTGCTGAACCCGAAGCGGATGGGCGAGATGCTGGACGGCATCCAGGCGGTGATCCGCCTCCCGGATCCCGTGGGCGAGATTCTCGAGCAGTGGACGCGCCCGGACGGCCTCGAGATTCGCAAGGTCCGGGTGCCCCTGGGCGTCATCGGGGTGATTTACGAGTCTCGGCCCAACGTCACTGTGGACGCGGTGGTGCTGGCTTTCAAGGCCGGGAACGCGGTGGTGCTGCGCGGCGGGCGCGAGGCGGCGCACACCAACGAGTGCCTGGTGGATATTTTGTGCCGGGTCTCCGGCCTGCCGGAAGGCTCCATCGAATTGCTGGATTCGAGTTCGCGTGATTCGGTCGATGAACTCCTGCGGGCGCGCGGCCTGGTGGATGTAATCGTGCCGCGAGGCGGGGCCGACCTGATCAACCGCGTCGTGGACACTGCCCGGGTGCCCGTGATCGAGACGGGCGCCGGCAACTGCCACGTTTACGTCGACGAGGACGCCGATCTCGATGTCGCCGACCGCATCGTGATCAACGCCAAGGTGCAGCGTCCCTCGGTCTGCAACTCGGCAGAAAAACTGCTCGTCCATCGCGGCATCGCCGCCGCATACGTTCCCCGCATCGTCAGGAAATTGCAAGAGGCCGGAGTGGAAGTTCGTGGCGACGAGGAGACGCGCCGCCTGGCGGCCGGTCTTGACGTACGGGCCGCTTTGCCGGAGGACTGGTTCACCGAATATTCCGCGCTGATCATGGCCGTGGCCGTGGTGGACGATCTGGACGCCGCCATCGGCCACATCCGGCGCTTCTCGACGTCCCACTCAGAGGCCATTGTCACGCGAGACGAGCAACGCGGGCGTGAGTTTCTGGAGCGCGTGGACTCGGCCGCCGTTTACTGGAACGCTTCCACGCGCTTTACGGACGGCGGTGAATTCGGCTTCGGCGCCGAGATGGGCATCAGCACCCAAAAGCTGCACTGTCGCGGTCCTTTCGGGCTGAAGGAGCTGACCTCGATCAAGTATCAGGTGGTCGGATCGGGTCAGATTCGAAGCTGAATCCGCGCGTCTCAGGCGTCGACGCAGACGTAGCACACGCGGTTGAAGGCGCGGAAGGCGGTAAGCTCGACTTCGGGCGTCAGGTAGTCTTCCCTCGCAGGTTCTTCCCGCACCAGGTCCGTCGAGAGGTATTTCTTGTTGCTGTCCGGAAAGACTGTGACCACGACGCTGTCATCCCCCAGATCGTTCTGCACCGCGAGCGCGCCGAGGAAGTTCGCGCCCGAGGAGATGCCCACGCCCAATCCCAACTGGCAGGCCAGCTTCTGCGCCATCAGAATGGCGTCGCCGTCGTGAACGCTCATCACCTCGTCGAGCTCGCCGAGGTCGACGATCGGTGGGATAAACTCGTCAGAGATTCCCTGGATGCGGTGCTGGCCCACTTTGTGCCCGGCGGAAAGGGTGGGTGATTCCGCCGGTTCCAGAGGATGAACCCGCGTATCCGGCGCGCGTGACCGAAGGTATCGCCCCACGCCCATGATGGTTCCGCCGGTGCCGACACCGGCCACAAAGGCATCCGGCAGCAGGGAATTGGACTGCAGTTGCCACCAGATCTCCGGCCCGGTCGTCTTCTCGTGCGCCTCCACATTCGCCGGGCTCGAGAACTGGTGCGGCAGGAACACATGACGGTGCCCGGCCGCCATCTCTTCCGCCTTGGCGATGCTGCCGAGGAACCCGCCCTCGTCGCGCGCCACCGGCACAATCCGCGCCCCCAGGCTGTGAATCAGGTCCACCCGCTCGTGGCTCATCCAGTCGGGCATGAAGATGGTCACGGGATGGCCGAGTGCCCGGCCGAGCGCTGCAAAACTGATCCCCGTGTTGCCGCTGGTGGCTTCCGCGATCGTGTCGCCGGGTGCAATCGTTCCTTCGAGATAAGCCTGCTGCAGGATGAAGAGCGCCATCCGGTCCTTGATGCTGCCGGTCAGGTTGAACTGTTCAGACTTGGCATACAGAACGCGCGGGCGGCCGCGATAGGTGAACTCGATGGCCAGCAGGGGCGTGTTGCCCACCAGCCTGGAGAGTCCCTTGAAGCGAGTCGACAAAACGGGTTCGACAGCCTGCATCGTCGTCACAGCGTCACCTCCCAAGAGAGCTACGGAAGCTCACCGGAACGGCGCCGGTGTGCTTCACCGTGCCGAGTATGTTGGAGAGGCTGCGCTGTGGGCTGTGATGCTGGTCACGGCGGCGCAAGCGCGCGGCCGCGACTGCGGCAGTTGGTAACCAAATCGAAGTGCGAGGAATTGAAGCGGAGCGTAACCTGTTGAATTAGCTGGCGGGGACGACGGGACTCGAACCCGCGACCTCATGCGTGACAGGCATGCGTTCTAACCAGCTGAACTACGTCCCCTGATGAAAAGCGCGAGGCAATCGGCATTCATCGAGCCGAGCCGGCTAGGACTGCTTTGGCACGCTTCGCGACTTGCAAACTCACACCAGAACCGCCGGGACTAGAACTGCCGGGACTAGAACTGCAGCCCCCGGCTGCCCTTGGCCGCGCACCACGCCGTAGAATGGTGGGCGGTATCCGGCTCGAACGGATGACCTTCTGCTTGTAAGGCAGACGCTCTGACCAACTGAGCTAACCGCCCTTGCCGTCCCGAGGTTCGCCCGAGATTCCCCCAGGTTCGCCTGAGGTTCGGATGATCGCCCGGCCTTACGAAATCGTCACCGGGCCAGTGCCTTGACCCTTGAACGTAGCCCAGTATAGACTGGAGTCTGTCGAGCGTCAAGCTGACCGCTCAATCGAAGCCATGCAATTTCAGCGCGAATATGTGGCCTACATGGCCCAGCAAATCCTGAAGCGTCTTTCGGCGGCCGGACTGGTGCAGTACGATCAGCCCGATTACGTGAAGGAAGTGATGACGCAAGTTCTGAACCAGGAACTCTCCGTGGAGGACCGCATCAACGACGAGGTGCGCGACCGCTTGCAGCAGATCGAATCTGAGATGAAAGAGGCAGGCGCCTCTTACGAGGAGATGTTCAAAAAAGTGAAACGTCAACTGGTCCGCGAGCGCAAAGTAGTGCTCTGAGACCGGCCAACCTCTGACCCGGCATGAAACTCTCCCACGAAAAAATCATCAAGCTCTCTCACGAAATGATTTCTGCCATCATGGCTCTCGATGAGATCGAAATCTTCGAAGAAGAGAACACGATCCGCCAGGAGATCGTGAAGATCCTCAATGACTTGATGCGCGAAGAAGAGAAAGTCGAGGAGGGCGTTCGCAAGCAGATCGAGTCGCAGAAGCGAACCATTCCCGAAGGAACCGCGGAGTGGGAGATTCTGCACCGCAAGTATTATCAGGACGCCTTGCGCAAGCTGGGCGTGGTCTTCACCAGTCCACAGCGCGGTTGAGTTCCGCGCGCTCCCCCGGAAATTACTGATCCCCACCACCGTCGCGGCGTTTCAACACTGGCGGTGTATCGCTGCCCTGATCGGTCGAAGGCGGCTGCTGGCTTCCGGTCTTATCGGAGGACTTTCTCTTTTCAAGCGTGGGCCCGCCCGGCTTCTGCCTCGCCTGGGCCATCAGCACCGTGGTGGCGCGCGTCTTGACGTCGTTGAACTCCGAGGTCGACACGAGATATTCCGGCTTGTTGGGCAGGATCTGCTTGATTTCCTTCTCGCAATTGATGATGCGGTCTGGCGTGGGAGGATGGTCCATGAAGACTTCCGGGACGCTTCCGGGCTGATGCCGCTCCACCTCGGTGACCTTCCCGAAGAACGCCACGTAGGACTCGGGGTCGTAGCCCGCCTTGTACATATATTGCAGGCCGAGGTAGTCCGCCTCGGCTTCCTGGTTCTGGCTGAACTTGATGAAAATCAGGGGCAGGCCCTGCATGGCGGCCGAAATACCGTAATACATCCCGATGGACATCGGCGTGAACATCAGCGGAATCATGGCGAACTGCAGAACGGTTTGCTTGGTTTGCATCGACGCCCAGTGGCGCGCAGCCACGTGGCCGGTCTCGTGGGCGATCACGCCGGCGAGCTGGCTTTCTTCATCCGCGGCCTGGATCACTCCGCTGTTCACGTAGAGAAATCCGCCGGGCAGCGCAAACGCGTTGATGGAGGGATCGTCAATCACCTTCACCGTCAGCGGCACCTTCAGGTCGGAATTGCGCGCGATATTTTGCGCCACGCGATTCACGTACTCCGTGATCACAGGGTCGTTAACGAGCTTGGACTGCCGGTCCACCTGCATCGAGTACTCTTTGCCGATCGCGATTTCCTTCTGTTCGGAGATGATGCTCCTGTGGGCTACCTTGCGCGTGCCGATGGCGTCGGGGTCGTCCTTCTGAGCGGTCGCACCGACCGGCAACCCAACCAGCGTGGCAGCCAGGGCCAGCGAAGTCCAAACGCGGCGTGTTCTCATGGCAACTCTCCTTACCAGGATATCCGGCTCGATTATAGCACTGATCCTTGCGTGCTTCCGGCGGGAAAGCGGGGCATGCGGCCGACCGGCAACAGGGTCGTCGACGACACTCGCCTTGTGCTTCATAAATCCCTGATGCTTTCGATTGATAAAGCCCCGCAGGGGTTGTACGCCGCCGCCGGTCGCCCCGCGAAAACCGCTCTTCGGCGGCCCCCGATTCCCGGCACGACGCCCATATCGCGACGCCCATATGACGCCCGTATACTGATGGGGAGCCCGGTTTGACCGTTGGGGCGGCGGTTGCCGGGACCAGAGCTCGGAAGGAGCGCAGTTGCACGTATCGCTTGAGCCGTGGCTTACCGCAGCCCTTTTCCTCCTGACCTACCTCGGCCTGGTGCTTGGTGAGGTGCCGAGGCTTCGCATGGACCGGGCTGGAATCGCCTTCGCAGGCGCGGCCCTCGTGCTCTCGACCGGCGTTCTTACCCTCGCCCAGGCTGCCAGCCCCGATTCGATTGATTATGAAACTCTCTGCCTGCTGTTCGGGATGATGATCGTGGTCGGGTTTTTGCGCCTGTCCGGTTTCCTGGCCCGTCTCACTCAATGGTCGCTCCAGCGCATCCGGTCGCCCCGCGGCCTGCTGGCGCTGGTCATCCTGCTCGCGGGCGTCCTTTCAGCATTCCTGGTGAACGACATCGTCTGCCTTGCGCTGACTCCGTTGGTCCTGCATATCGCAAAACGCCTCGGGTTCGATCCACTCCCCCACTTGATCGGCCTTGCGACGGCGGCGAACATCGGCTCCACCGGTACCATTACGGGCAATCCGCAGAACATGATTATCGGAGTGCAGTCCCGCATTTCCTATGTTGCCTTCGCGGCCCATCTGATGCCCGTGGCGATCCTGGGACTGGCGATCGATTTCATGGTGGTCAGCCTCGTGTATCGCCGGGCCCTGGCCGGCAGCCGGGCGGAAGCTGTCGCAGGCTCCGGTGAATTCCGTTTCGCACCTCTCCCGACCCGCCTGCGGCGCCTGCAATGGAAAAGCGCGACTGTGGCCTTCCTGACCGTGATCCTGTTTTTCACGGGCTTGCCGATGGCGGTGGTGGCTCTCGGTGCCGCGGCCGTGCTTCTGGTGGGCCGGCTGAAGCCCGAGCGCATTTACCGCGAGGTCGACTGGAGTCTGCTGCTGTTGTTCAGCAGTCTGTTCGTTGTGGTGCACGCATTCCAGGTGCACGTGGTCAGCCGGTGGAATGTGGCCGGCTGGGGCTTCCTGCTCGACCATCCCATTGGCCTGCTCAGCCTGGCTTCGGCCGTACTCTCGAACCTGGTCAGCAACGTGCCGGCGGTTCTGCTGTTCGAACCTCTGATGCATGCCGTGCCTCTCGCGGCGCGCCCGCACGCCTGGCTGGCCCTGGCCATGTCGAGCACGCTCGCCGGGAACCTGACGATTCCGGGGTCGGTCGCCAACCTGATCGTGGTCGAGAAGGCCAAACGCGAAGGAACCATCATCCCATTCTGGGAACACTGCAAGGTCGGCGTGCCGGTCACGTTGCTGACGCTGGGCCTCGGGATTGCATGGCTGATGTTCATCAGGTTTTGAGCCCGAATTGCCCCTTGATTGCGCTCACTTTCCTTCTGAAGCTGCCGAACTCGGTGCACTCTGTGTCCGGCAAAAGACGAAACACAGAGCTCGCAGAGCTCCGTGATCTCCGTGTTGAAGGCTTGAGAAGTACGGACCGCCCTGCGAGCCGGACGACGGCGCGGCCCGCGCAGAAAGCAGTTGACAGCCTGACCGCGACCGCCGACATTAGAGAACACCCGCCGTGCCGCATGGCGCTATCCTGGCGGGCCTCGAAACTATGGTGTCCAATCTTCTTGCAATGGTGGCCGGCTTCATCGTGGCCGTGATCTCCGCCGGTGGATACGCCGGCATCGCGCTGCTGATGGCCATTGAATCCGCGTGCATTCCGCTGCCTTCGGAAGTGATCATGCCCTTTTCCGGCTACCTCGTGCTCGCCGGACGCTTCAAGCTGGGCTGGGTGGCGGTGGCCGGCGCGCTCGGCTGCAACGTGGGATCGATCATCGCTTACTACGTGGGAGCTCGTGGCGGGCGGCCGCTGGCGGAAAAGTACGGGCGCTACCTTCTGGTTTCGAGGCGCGACCTCGACCGTGCCGATCGCTGGTTCGCGCGCTATGGCAACAGCACCGTCTTCTTCGGGCGCCTGTTGCCGGTGATTCGGACGTTCATTGCGCTGCCGGCGGGGATCTCCCGCATGAATTTCTTCCGCTTCAATCTCTACACTTTCCTCGGATCGTTGCCGTGGTGCCTGGCCCTGGCCTACGCCGGTCTGCGCCTCGGCTCCAACTGGACGGCCATCCGGGACTACTTCCACCGCTTCGATGCCATCATCGTGGCCGTAATTCTCGCCGGCGCTATCTGGTTCGTTTACACCCATTGGAAAAACCGCATGGATGCGTAGGGGCGCCGCTTGCCGCGCCCCCAAAACGGAGCGACAAGCGCTTCGGCGGTGTTCAACACCGAGTACGCGGAACGTGTTAGCGGCCTTTGTGCGCCACAGATACGCTCATGCCTTGACCCGCCGGCCCTGCGCCACGCTTGTGAGCCAGCCGACGCCGAACGTCGTGCAGGTCCCGATGGCCACGTACCAGGTCCAGGCGACTTTCGTTTCAACGATAACCCCGACGAGCGTTGCGAGTCCGGCGAGCGCGCCCACCAGCGCGCCTCCCGGCGTCGTGCGGCGCGTGAGGGCGCCCAGCAGGAAGATCCCGAGCATGCTTCCGTAAGGCACCGAAACGATGGTCAAAGCCAGCTCCAGGACGCTCTGATGCAGATGCGCGGCCGCGAGCGCAATGGCGATCAGCACCGCGCCCCACACGAGGGTGAGCAAACGCGACGCGCGAAGGTAGTGGCGTTCGTCGGCGCCAGATCGCAGGAAGGGCTTGTAGAAGTCCATCACCGAACTTGACGAGAGCGAATTGAGCGCGGCGCTTAAGTTGGCCATGCCGGCGGCCAGAATCGCGGCGGTCAGCAACCCAGAGAGAATCACCGGGAGGCGCGTGACCACGAAGGTGGGATAGATCGCGTCGGGCCGGCTGAAAGGGCTGCGCGGCGGAAACTCGCGGTAATAGGTGAACAGCGCCACGCCCATCAGCAGAAAAAGCGCGAACTGTCCCAGAATCACGACGCCGCTCGAGAGCAGCGCGGCCTGGCTTTGCCGTTTGTTGCGCGCGGCCAGCAGCCGCTGGACGATCAACTGGTCGGTGCCGTGGCTGGCGCTCGTCAGGAACGTTCCTCCCACCAACCCCGACCAGAACAGGTAAGGCTCATGCAGGTTGAAACGAAAGTCAAAGACGCGGAGCTTGTCTCCGTTGAGGCGCGCGACCTCGCGAACGTAAGCCCAGCCGTCGGGGATCGCATGAATGGCCACGGCCAGGGCGACGGCCGTCCCGCTCAGGTAGATGGTGAGCTGAATCACGTCGGTCCAGATGACTGCTTTAAGCCCGCCTTCGAAGGTGTAAAGCAGAGTGAGCAGCGTGACCACCACAACCGCCGTCAAAACGCCGTTGTGAAACATCACCTGGATCATCACCGACATGGCGAAGACGCGGACGCCCTCGGCGAGCGCGCGCGTCGAGAGAAACAGGGCCGCGGTGAAGAGCTTGAGGTTCCGGCCGAATCGCCGCTCCACGAATTGATAGGCCGTGAACAGGTCGCCCGAGAAGTAGCGCGGAATCAGGACGAAGCTCACCACCACGCGGGCAATCAGGTATCCGAAGACAAGCTGCAGGAACGCGAAGTTCGAGCGGTAGGCGATTCCCGGCGTGCTGATGATCGTCAGGATGCTGGTCTCGGCCGAGACCACCGAGAGCGCGAGCGCCCACCAGGGAAGCTCGCGGCCGCCGAGGAAGTAGTCCGACAACGTGCGCTGGCTTTTGCGGAAATGGACGCCGAACCAGGTGATGCCGAGCAGGTAGGCAACGACCACTGCCAAATCGATCGGGCGCAGAGCCACGCGTGCTCCTTGGGAAGCGTCGGGCGGCGAGTCTAGCGGATGCTACCGGCGGCGGTCAAGGGATGCGAGTCGCGCGATTCGAGAGGACCACTCGGCTGCCGCGGAGACATGAGCCTCCACAGCAGCCGGGATGGTGACTGAATTATTGCGAACTGGACGCCGAGTGGGTGGTGCGGCGCTTCGGCTTGGCCGCGGGCTTGTGGCTGTCCGCTGCCGAGGCCAGATCCTCGTCGTTAATGGTTCCGTCGACGGTCAAAACGAAACTCGGCGTGGTGGTATAAGCCGAGATCGTACCCTGAAAGCGCGCCGGATCGCCCTTTTGCAAGTCCTTGCAGCCCGGCTGGGAGTCCTTAAGTTCGATGTCGTAGGCTGAGCTTGCCTGAGAGTCTTTGGTGATGTCGATGTGCACCAGGAACGTGCCGTCCGGCTGCTTATCCACGCTATCCACGATGCCTGGCCCGCCGAATTGCTGACCCTTGATCTGGGCCCACTGTTGCGTCTCGGTATCGCCTCCGGCCTTGAGAGCGTCTTCCCAGCCGTAAAACGCGTCCACAAGCTGGTTGCCGGTGGCAGCGTGCTTCGGGGCCTGCGCCACCTTGAAGTCCGCGGGCGGTGTGGCCGACGCCTTTGCCTGCGTCACAATGTCCGCCTCGCCGGCATTCGAGCCGTGGCGGCTGGTGTAGACCTTGTCGTAGAAGGTCTGAAGGGCTGTGGCGTTCGGGCTGTTGCCCGCCTGCGCCAGGGCGACCGAACGCGCCAGGTTCCAGATGGCATTGTCATAGTCCGGAGGGGTGGAGTAGAGGTAGTCCTGGCCGAGCAGCGAGAAGGTCAGGCTGTCGCTCGGGTTGTCTTGCATCGCGGCCTTCAAGGCGGTGATGGACGAGGGGTAGTCTTTCTTCTGGAGGGCCGCGAACCCGGCGGCGTTATTGAAGATAGCCCTCTTGGCTTTGACGTAGTCCGTGAATTGGGCGTCTGTCACCTGGGCCGGCTTCTGCAGTTTTCCGAGCACATCGAGACCGTGCGTCGCGTAGCCGCTCGTCTCGGTCAGCTGGGCATCGGCGCCCGGCGCTTTGGCGTTATAGATGAACGGAAACGCAAAGCACATGTAAGTGAGGGCGTCGAGATTGTCGGGATTGGCGGCGAGCGCCTTCTTGGCGGCATCGATAGCCTTGTCAGACTCGTTGAGCTGCTGGTAAGCGCCCACTTCCTGAACGTAGGCGACGTCTTTAAAGTCGGAAGTGGGGTACTTCGAAATCACCCCCTCGGCCAGGGTGATTTTCTTGTGAGGGTCGGTTTCCTTGGCCATCGCCTGGTAGGCGTCGTACTCTTCGCGCGTCTTCCATTGCGGCCCTTTGGCGGCTGCCGCCTGGCCGAGACCCGCTCCGGGCCCTGGGCCGGCCGGCACGGCCAGGGCCGCCGCGTGCGCTCCAGCTCCCCAGCACATCGCAGCGGCGAGAACCGCCGAGCCTGTGAATATATTGATACGCATTCTCATCTTCTTCGTGACCTCAGCTCTTGTAGGATTTGGGCTGCAACGGACACGGTTCCGGGCCAGCCACTATACGGCACGCTCCCTCGATTCCCCGACCCCAAGCGTGCGCGAAAGGTGCCGCAACTGAGATATCAGGACTGCTCGAACTTTTCAAGCAGAACCTCACACCTCTTTCTTAGCATACAGTCCCGTTGCTTAGATGTCGATTTCAGGATCGACGAAATCATATTTTTGCGGACTTCGAGCCCGCACCCGCGGAGCCATGCCCCCCAAATCGGGGAGCGTCTGCCGCCTGCCCGCGAAACCCGGTCCGCCTACCGCCGGGCGCCGTTGCGGGCCCGATGCCGCTGACCGAGCTTGAACTCCTCGATTTTGCGGCCCAGGGTGTTGCGGTGGATCCCGAGTTCGCTCGCCGCCTTCGAGTGGTTGCCGTTGGACTTTTCAAGGACCCGGGCGATGAAGCGCTTCTCGAACTCAGCCACGGCGTCCTCATAGGCGATGCCCTGATCCACCATTTGGCGGATCAGGGACTCCAGTTGGTCCTTCAAAGCAACCCCCGACCTGCGAAATTCATTTTGTCCGCGATTCGTTGTCGCCGCGGACCTGTTTTTCGGTTTTGATCAATTGGCGCTCCACGGCTTCGAGACCCGCCTCAAAATGCGTGCGAAGATCGGCAGGCATCATGGCCACCATGGTGCGGACGCTCCCCATCGTGATCGGCCGGAGCTGCGAGTTCTTGACGGCATCGGGCGCCCAGGAAAAGGCCACCATCACCATGATCACGATGGCGCACCCGATGAGCCCGCGCACCAGGCCGAAGGCGAGGCCGAGCAACCGGTCCAGCCAGCGAATGCCGGCCGCCTTCACCATCCGGGCGGCGAACCCCGAAATCACGGCGCCCGCGATGAGAACCAGTATGAACAGCAGAAGGAACGCCACACCGTAAGCGGCATTCTGCGAGTGAATCCACGAGCCGAGGGCGTTGCCCAGTCCCTGATAGCCGGCCGCGGCCACCGCCAGGCCCACCACCAGAGAGGCAAGGCCGATCATGCCGCGCACGAAGCCTTCGCTCGCGCCGGACAACAGCGAGAGGACGACGATCAGGGCCAGAAGCCAGTCCAGCCAGTTCCAGAGCTGTATTTGTGTCATGCGCTTGAGGTCCTCGACCCTAATCGAGCGGCGAACCCGTAAGGCGAAGATACGCTTCCCGGTACTTCTCGCTGGTCTTGCGGACTACTTCCGACGGCAGCGGAGGCGGAGGCGGCTGTTTGTTCCAACCCGTGGATTCGAGGTAGTCGCGCACGAACTGCTTGTCATAAGACGGTTGAGCCCGTCCCGGCTGGTAGCCCTCGCGCGGCCAGAAGCGTGAAGAGTCCGGCGTCAGCACCTCGTCGATGAGGATGATCTCGTCTCCGCGCAAGCCCCATTCGAACTTGGTGTCGGCGATGATGATGCCGCGACCCTCGGCATAATCGCGCGCCCTTTGATATACGTCGAGACTGCGCTGGCGCAGCTCGGCGGCGGGTTCCGGGCCGATGGCGGCCACCATCTGGTCCCAGGTGATGTTTTCGTCGTGCCCGGTCGTCGCCTTGGTGGACGGCGTGAAAATCGGGGGATCGAGCTTCGACGATTCCTCGAGGCCGGCCGGCAGCTTGATCCCGCATACCCCGCCCGTGGCCCGGTAGTCCTTCCAGCCGGAGCCGGACAGGTAGCCTCGCACGATGCATTCGATGGGGAAGGGCTGGGCCTTCAACACCAGCATGGAACGTCCCGCGAGCTGGTCCCCATAAGGCGCAAACTCCGCGGGGAATTGCCCGACGCCGGCAGTGATGAAGTGGCTCTTCACCGAATCTTTCAGCCGGTCAAACCAGAAGCAGGAAAGCTCCGTGAGCACCCGGCCCTTGTCGGGGATCCCCTGCTCCATGACGACGTCAAACGCCGAGAGCCGGTCAGTGGCGACCACCAGCAGGTGATCGGGGCCGGCCTCGTAGACGTCACGTACTTTGCCTCTGGAGAAAAGCTTTACGGTGGGGAGCGAAGACTCCCGCAAAACAGATTGGGTCGCCTGTGGTGTCACAATTTTGTCCTGGCCGTTGCTCATTCTAGATGAACCCACGGCATTGTCAATCGCAAAAGGAAAGCGAAGCCGCTTCGCCGCTGCGGCTCTATGTTTTACGTGGTAGAAGCTATTAGCGCAGAAACCAACGAGGCCGCCCCGGAGGAAACGGAGAAGGCCGTCGCTGTATCAGAAGGACGCGGCAGCCGGCAGTTCGGCGCTCTGCGGCGTTTCGAAGCGGACGGAAACCAGCTTGGAAACGCCGGGCTCTTCCATCGTCACGCCGTACATCAGCGGGCAGATTTCCATGGTGCGCTTGTTGTGCGTCATCAGGATGAACTGCGTGGTCTCGCTCATGGCGCGGATCATGCGCGTGAAGCGCTCCACGTTGGAATCGTCGAGCGGCGCATCGACCTCGTCGAGAACGCAAAAGGGGCTCGGCGTGTACCGGAAGATGGCGATGAGCAGCGCCAGGGCGACCAGCGCCTTCTCGCCGCCGGAAAGCAGCAGCACGTTCTGCAGGCGTTTGCCGGGCGGCTGCACCACCAGATCAATGCCGCTCTCCGGATCGGACTCGTCGCTCAGGCGCATGGCGCCCACACCGCCGCCGAACAGGGTGCGGAAGCTCTCGGCAAAGTTGGCGTTGATGGCGTGAAATGCTTCCAGGAACTGCCGGCGCGAAACCTCATCGATCTCGCGGATGGCCTGGGCGGTGTCTTCGATGGACGCGAGCAGGTCCTGGCGCTGCGTTTCGAGGAACGTCAGCCGCTGCTCGGCCTCCTGCAGTTCTTCGAGCGCCATCATGTTGATCGGGCCGAGATTGCCGATGCGCCGCCTGAGCTCGCGCACTTCGTTTTCGGCCGCTTCCAGGGCCTCGGCCCTGAGGGCGGCTTCGCGCGGCAGGGCGGCGGCGAGATCGGCGGGTTCGGCGCTGAGCTCCTCGCGGCACTGGGTCGCATGATGATTCAGGTCTGACTCCGCGCGCGCCAACGCCACCTCGCAGGTGGAACGCTTCTCACGCTCGGCATCCAGCCGGTCGCGCGCCGCCTGCACCAAGGGTCCGAGCTCGTCGCGGTCGCGGCGCGTCTGCTGTGATTCCGCCCCGAGCGCCGCCATCGAAGTCCGCGCCTCCGCCTGCGCGGCTTCGAGCGCGTCCAGGCGCGACCTGAGGCGGCTGGTCTCTTCGACCAGCGCGCTCTGCTCTTCCGTCCAGGCCGCCATCTGCTGCTCGATGCGCGCGCGGCGCAACTCGGTGACGCCGAGGCGGCTCTCGAGTTCGGCGCGCTCGGCCTCCGCCGCCTGGCTGCGTTCTTCGAGTGCGCTGCGGCGCGCCTGGGCGTCGCCAAGCTCTTGCGCGAGGCGATCGCCCTGGCTGCGAAGCTGGCGCGCGATCTCGCCGGTCTCGGCGATCTCCGCCTCGCGCTGCGCCTGCTGGCTCGACACCGCCTCCAGTTCGCGCTCGATTCCGGTCCGCCGCTCCCGCAGCCGCTCGCCTTCCTCAACCGCGGCACGCCAATCGCTCTCCAGGATCTCGAGACGCCGCCGGCTACGCTCAAGCGCCTGCTCACTCTGGCCCAGGCGCTCGCCCAGGCGCAACGAGTCCTTCTCTGTCTCCACCTGGGCCGCGCTCAACCGGCGGACTTGTTCTTCCAGGCTCAGGCGCTCGTTTGAGACGGCCGCGAGCTCGGCGCGCGACTTTTCGAGCTGCGGTTCAAGCTCAGTGAGCCGGCGCTCCAACTCGCGGAAGTCGCGCCGCAATGCCAACGGACCCGCGCTCGGACCCCTGCCGCCCGAAACCAGCCGGTGGTGGTAATGCTCGCCGCGCGGCGTCAGGAAGTGATCCGCTGGATATTCGCCCGCCAGACGTTCGGCGGCTGCCGCGTCCTCTACCACGTAAGCGTGCGCCAGCGAGGGAAGCAATGTGCCGCCGTTAATCCCCAGGCGCGATTCCACGCGGACCAGGTCCGCAACCCGCGCCCGCACACCGGGCATCTCGGGCGCGTGCTGCGCGCCGTTTTCGTGTCCGTTGGAAGAGGCCTGGGTTACGAAGAAGGTGGAACGGCCTGCCCCTTCGCGATGAAGCAGGTCCAGGCCGCGCCGGGCGTCTTCGTGGCGCTCCACCACCACGCAATCGAGTTCCTGCTTCAAGAACTCCTCGACGACCTCTTCGTACCCGGACGTCACTTCGAGAAAGTCCGCCAGGACTCCGAGCGGCTTGAAATCAGCGTGACCGCTGCCGGAGCCGTTTCCGTTCCCCTCGCCGTGCTCCGAAATCGATCCTGCAAGCAGGCGGCGCACGCTCTCCGTGCTGTAAGCATGACGCGCCAACGACTCCGCGAGCGCTTCGCGCCGGGCCCGCGCTTGTGAGAGTTCCTCACGCTGGCCGTCCATGGCGGCGCGGCCGGCCGTCTCCTGCTCGCGAACCTGCTCCAGCCGTGCGCCGGCATCCTGCGCGGCGCCCGCGACCGTCCGGAGCGTCCCTTCGGCGGTTTCCTGCTCGCGCCGGCAGGCTTCGAGCTCTGCGGTCAAGCGCTCGTGGTCGGCGGCAGCCTCGGTACGCTCGGCTTCGAGGCGCGTCGAACGGCGTTCCATCAAGGCGGCAGCGTCTTCGGTCTGCAGGCGCTGATTGCGCAACTCCGCGCCCCGCGCGACGGCGCCCAGCAGGCCCTGCCGGCACGCCTCGAGACGCCGCTCCGCGTCTTGCATCGTCAAGACCATCTCCGCCTGGCGGGCCAGCAACCCGTCCACAGCCTCGCTCGCGCGCAGAGCCTCGCCGCGCACCGACTCAGCATGACGCGAGCACTCCGTGGCCTTCTGCTCCAGGTCTTGCAACTCGATGCTCAGCGCTCCTTGCTCGGTCCCGGCCTCGACGTGGCGGCGGCTTAAGGCGGCCACCTGCTGCCGGATCTGATCAAGTCGCGAGATCACCCGCTCGCGCTCGAGATCAGCCTGTGCGCTCGCTTCCCGCAGTTGCACCAACTCGCTTTCCAGTTGCTCGTAGCGGCCCGCCGCCGACTTCTCACGGACGTCCAAGGCCTCCAGTTCCTGCGCGGCTGCCGCACAGGCGCCTTGTGCCGTGTTCAGATCCTGGCCGAGGCGCGCGCACTGCTCATCGAGCAGCAGCAGACGGGAGGTGAGCGTCAGCTTTAGGCGCTCGGCAAGTTCGACGCTCAGTTCGCGGTAGCGCCGCGCCTTGGACGCCTGCCGCTTGAGTGATCCCACCTGCTTCGAGACTTCTTCCAGAATGTCGGTGACGCGGGCCAGGTTGTGCCGCGCCGATTCCAGCTTCGCTTCGGCCAGGCGCTTGCGCGTTCTGAATTTGGAAACCCCGGCGGCTTCCTCAATGATGCCGCGGCGGTCCGAAGGCTTCGAGCTCAAGATCTGCCCGATGCGGCCCTGCTCGATGATGGCGTAGCTGTCCGGGCCGAGACCCGTGCCCATGAACAGCTCCTGAATATCGCGCAGGCGGCAGGCGTCGCCGTTGATCAGGTACTCGCTCTCGCCGGAGCGGAACAGGCGGCGCGTGACCACGATCTCGCCGTCGCGAAAATGAAGCCGCGAGGGCACGGCCGGGGTTGATGGCCTGTTGCCATTCGCATCGGCGATCACGCCGGCCGATTCCACAGCCAGCGGTTCGGGGGCAGGATCACTCACGGGGAGGGGAAGCGTCAGGCGGCGGGCGGGTGGCTTGGTTTCCTCGGCCTCGGCGTCGAGCAGCGTGAGGCTGACTTCGGCCATGCTGGTGGCGGGTCGCAGACGCGTGCCGTTGAAGATCAGGTCCGCCATGCGATCGCCGCGCAGCGTGCGCGGACTCTGCTCGCCGAGCACCCAGTTGATGGCGTCGCCGATGTTTGACTTGCCGCAGCCGTTCGGTCCTACGATGGCGGCGGTGCCCGCGCCGAACTCCAGGCGCGTGCGGTCCGCGAATGACTTGAAACCGATCAGCTCGATACGCTTAAGCTTGAACAAGACACACTCCTCCCGCGAGCTTCCGACGAAAATCCCCGGCGGCGATTGCCTGTAGAGTCAGAACCTGTGAAAGGACAGCCAGACAGCGACGACTGCAGACCTGAAGACACGAAGTGCCGCGGGGCCTGCTTGCAGCTTGCCCGGACCCGTGCTCGAAGCGCCTGATCGCGACCTTGATTCCCGTCAAAACCGCCCCTCGTGCCGGCCCTTGACTCGGCCTTCTTTCTGGCGCACTTCGGGCGAGGCTTAGCGCGAGAAATCCCCTCAGTCTTCAGAAGCAAGCTAGCATGAAAAAGATGTCGTGTAAAGCGAAAACCACAACCTAATGTGGTGGGGATGTGGGCACAGCCCAAAGGATAGATTCGAATCGTAGGGCGGCCCAGGCCGTCGCACAGGGGTAGCCCGTGCTTACCGCGCCGCCGGCTTCCAGCGCAGGACCGGCTTGCGCGCGGCGCCGACTTCGTCAAGGCGCGAGACCCGCGTGGTGTGCGGAGCCGTCGACACGAGCTCCGGGTCCTCTTCCACTTCCTGCGCGATCGAGCGCATGGCGTCGATGAAGGCGTCAAGCTCCGGCTTGCCCGCGCTCTCGGTGGGCTCGATCATGAGGGCGCCGTGCACGATGAGGGGAAACGAGGTGGTGTAGGGATGGAAGCCGTAGTCGATCAGGCGCTTGGCGATGTCGCCGGTGCGGACGCCGCGGGCCTCCTGGCGCTTGTCGGAAAAAACGCACTCGTGCAGGGAGGGCGCGTCGTAAGGCAGGTCGTAGCAGTCGCGGATGCGGTCCTTGATGTAGTTGGCGTTGAGCACGGCGTCTTCGGTGGCCTGGCGCAGGCCCCGCGGTCCGTAGGCTAGTATGTAGGCCATGGCGCGGACGGCCATCCCGAAGTTGCCGTAGAAGGCGCGCACCCGGCCCACGCTGCGCGGGCGGTCGTGGCTCAGCCGCACGCTTCCGTCCGCAGCCTCCTCGACGGTCGGGGCGGGCAGGTAAGGCTCGAGCAGGCGCTTCACGGCCACGGGCCCGGACCCGGGACCCCCTCCGCCGTGCGGCGTGGAAAAAGTCTTGTGCAGATTCAGGTGCATCACGTCCACGCCGAAGTCTCCCGGCCGCGCCACCCCCACGAGCGCGTTCATGTTGGCGCCGTCCATGTAGACGAGGCCGCCCCGGGCGTGCACCATGGCGCAGACTTTCTCGATATCCTCCTCGAAGATGCCGAGGGTGTTGGGATTGGTCAGCATCAGGCCGGCCACTTCCGCGCTCAGCAGGCGCTCGAGTTCCGCGAGGTCAACGCAGCCGCGGCGATCGGACTTGAGGGGCAGCGCCTCATAGCCGGAAATGGTGACGCTGGCGGGATTGGTGCCGTGCGCCGAGTCGGGAACCAGGATGTAGCGGCGCGCGTCGCCGCGCTCGCGCAGGCAGGCGCGGATCAGCAGCAGGCCGGTCAGCTCGCCCTGGGCGCCGGCGGCGGGCTGCAGCGAGATGGCGTCCATGCCGGTGATTTCGAGCAGGGCGCGCTGGGTGTCCGCCAGTATCTTCAGGCAGCCTTGCGTCAGGTGCTCGGGCGTGTAGGGATGATCGGTGCCGAGGCCTGCAAACCGCGCCACCGCCTCGTTCAACCGCGGATTGTACTTCATGGTGCACGAGCCCAGGGGGTACACGCCGACGTCGATGGAATAATTCCACGTGGACAGCCGCGTGAAGTGACGGATCACGTCCAGCTCGGAGATTTCAGGGAAGCCCTCGAGGTCCCGGCGATAGAATTCCTCGCCAAGGGTCTGCTCGGCGCCGCAGGCGGGCACGTCGAGCGGCGGCAGCTCCGCGCCCGTCTTGCCGGGGGTGGACCGCTCAAAGATCAGACCCTCGTTGCGGGTCATGTGGGGTCTTGCGTGCTCGATTCGATCAGCCATTTCTCGTGCCTTTTTGCACCGGAATGCGCATCCTGCGCCAATATTTTGCCCGTCAAAACGGGGCTAAAGAACCTGCAATCAATAACGTAACGGCTTTAATCTTACAACTAGCTTGTTTTCAATAACCTAACGGCTTTCGGAGAATATGGAAAATAGAAGTCTTTTCCATTCAACGACCTAACGGCTTCGTTCGTAACATTTTTATTTTTTCACCATTTCCACGGCTCCGGACGATCAAACTCGGACCGTCGCCTCGTTCGCGGCCGGCTCGATTGCCGGGCGACTGAAGCGATGCCATACCTCGGTCATGCGGTCGAGCGCGCGTCTCGGCACGGTCTCGGTGACGCATACCAGCAGGTGGTCCTTCAGGTCGGGGTAAAAGCGTTCGAGCGGCAGGCCGCCGATGATTTTCTCCTCGCGCAAGGCGGCCAGCAGTTCTCCGGAATCAACCGGGGCCTTGATCACGAACTCGTTGAAATGGGGCGCGGAGAAGGGAAGTGAGGCCCCAGGAACCTTGGCGAGCTCGGCGGCGGCGTAGCAAGCCTTCGCCAGATTCTGTTCCGCGAGCGCCCGAAGCCCGTTCCTGCCGAGCAGGCAGAGGTAGATGGTCGCATTGAGCGCCATCAACGACTGGCTGGTGCAGATGTTCGAGGTGGCCTTTTCGCGCCGGATGTGCTGCTCGCGGGTGGCGAGCGTCAGGCAATAGCCGCGGCGTCCCTGGGTATCCTTGGTCTCGCCGACCAGGCGTCCCGGCATCTGCCGGATGTACTGCTCGCGCGTGGCGAGGAATCCCACGTACGGTCCCCCGAAGGCGACGGGAACGCCGAACGACTGCGCTTCGCCGCAGACGATGTCGGCCTCCGCGGGAGGCTTCACGAGCGCGAGCGAAAGCGGCTCGGTCACGACGCTCACGAGCAGCGCGCCGTGCCGATGGGCGATTTCGGCGAGCGCCGGCCAGGCCTCGAGGGCCCCGAAGAAATTGGGCGACTGCACCACCACCGCGGCGGTCCGATCGTTCACGGCGGCTTCGAGGGCCTCGAGGTCGACCTGGCCCGTCCCCGTGAACGCCGCCTCCTCGATCTCGACACCCTGGTGCTGCTGATAGGTGGCGATCACCTGGCGGTACTCCGGATGCACCGTGCGCGCAATCACCACGCGCTCGCGCCGCGTCAGCCGCATGGCCATCAGTACGGCTTCATTAGCAGCTGTGGACCCGTCGTAGAGCGAGGAGTTGGCCACCTCCATCCCGGTAAGCTGGGTGATCAGGGTCTGAAACTCAAACATCGCCTGCAGGTTACCCTGGCTGATCTCGGCCTGGTAGGGCGTGTACGAGGTCAGGAATTCGCCGCGTAGGATGAGCGCGTCAATCGCCAGCGGACGATAATGCGCGTAGGCGCCCGCGCCCAGCAACGAGACGTAATCGCGCGCGCTCTCGCGCGACGCCTCCTCAAAAAACTCCACGAGCTCAGGCTCAGAGAGCGGACCGGGCAGGCGCAGGTCGCCGCGAAGGCGCAAGCCCGCCGGGATCTGCTCAAACAGCTCGCCGGCGGATTTCTTGCCGATCGCCTCCAGCATGGCGGCGCGATCGGCGTCGGAATTCGGCAGATAACGCATTCAATTTGTCCCCTGAAGCTATTCAGCAGCCGAGGCGGCGGCCGAGCCCTCGATGTAGGCCTCGTACTGGTCGGCGGTCATCAGGCTCTCGGTCTCCCGGTGATCCTTCAATTGCACCTTGATGAGCCACGCCTCGCCGTGCGGGTCTTCATTGACGAGCTCGGGACGATCGCTGATCCTGCTGTTGACCGACGTCACCTCTCCGGTGACCGGCGAAAAAATCTCAGACACGGCCTTCACGGACTCCACCGTGCCGAAGGTTTCGTGCGCCGTCACCTGGTCCCCGCGCTTCGGCAACTCGACGAAAACGATATCGCCAAGCTCTTTCTGGGCGTGATCGGTGATGCCCAGGGTACCGATTTCCCCGTCGACACGGATCCACTCGTGGTCCTTGGTGTAAAGCAGCTCTGGTGGGTACATGTTCCCTCGCTCGAAAAGCAGAAGTCAGAAATCAGAAGTCAGGAGTCAGAAGTCAGAAGATCGGAGCACGATCTCGTTGCTTGCACTCCTGTCTCCTGACTCCTGTCTACGGGCTCCTTCTTTCTCATTTTCTCCGCTTGTAAAACGGCAACGGCACCACTCGCGCGGGGGCGCGCCGCCCACGGATTTCGATTTCGATTCCCTGGCCCGGCTCGAGCTCGAAAGCGCGCCCGTCGCAGCTGGCATAGGCCATGCCGATGTTCTTTTTCAGGAATGGGGCCGGAGACCCGCTGGTGACGCGCCCGATCTGCTCGTCCCCGATCCAGACGGGATAGCCGTCGCGCGCCGGCGCCCGGTCCGCCATCTCAAATCCGATCAGCCTCTTGCGCGTGCCGCGCTCTTTCTGTCCGGCGAGAACGTCGCGGCCCAGGAACTCACCCTTGTCGAGCTTCGTGATCCATCCGAGGTTCGCCTCGAGCAGCGTCGTCTCGTCGTCGAGTTCGTGCCCGTACAGCGCCATGCCCGCTTCCAGACGGAGCGTGTTGCGGGCCCCGAGGCCGGCCGGAATCAGGCCTTCCGGGCGCCCCGCTTCGAACAGGACGTTCCAGACCCGCTCGGACTCGGCCGGCGCAAAATAGAACTCGAAACCGTCTTCACCCGTGTAGCCGGTGCGCGCGAGCAACCCCGGAACGCCTGCGACCTTGGCCCGCATAAACCAGTAGTATTTCAGCGTGCCGGGGTCCGCGTCCGCGACCCTCGTCATAATGGCCAAGGCCTGGGGACCCTGCAGGGCCAGTTGCGAGTATTCCGCCGACACGTTGCGCGCCTGGGCGTCAAAGCCATTGTGCCCGGTGATCCAGGCGAAGTCTTTATCGGTGTTGGCGGCGTTGACGCACAGGAAGAAGTGATCGTCCGCGAACCGATGCACCAGGCAATCGTCCACGGCGCTGCCGTTCGGATTCATCAGCGCCGAATAGTGCGCCTGATTGACCTTGAGATGCGAGGCGTCGTTGGAGGTGACGTGCTGCACGAGCGCAAGCGCGCCCGGACCCTGGATGTCGATCTCGCCCATGTGGCTCACGTCGAAGAGGCCGGCGCGGGTGCGCACCGCCACGTGCTCGTCCGTGATGCCGGAGTACTCCACCGGCATGTCCCAGCCGGCGTAGTCCACCATCCGAGCGCCAAGTGCGCGATGCACCACGTTCAGCGCTGTCCGCTTTAGCGCCGCCTCAGTTGCTATATCCAATTGGTCTCCAGAAAGCCGCGCGAGTCCTCGAAGTCGTAAGGCCTCTAACTATGCAAACTAACACACGGTAGGGGAGCGGTCAAGGAATCGTCCTCATAACCTCGTAATAGGCCGGATCATTGCGGACGCCCCCTACGAGTCGGTTCGACGGAGCTAAATGATCAAGGGATTCCAATCACCAATCGTCAATCGAAAATCTCTAGACTTCCAGCACCACAGGCAAAATCAATGGCCGCTTGCCGAGCTCCTGGTCGAAGAATTTGCGCAAGGCGGACCGGATCTTGTCCTTGATCACGCCCCAGTCGCCGGCTTCCTCAGGCTTCGATTTCTCGATGGTGCGCAGCACCACTTCGCGGGCGGCGTCGAGCAGGTCGGGGGTCTCTTCGAACTGCACGAAGCCGCGCGAGACGATCTCGGGCGGAGCTTCGAGCAGCCCGGTGTGCTTGTTGATGGCCAGGATGGGCACTACGATGCCGTCTTCGGAGATGCGGCGGCGCTCCTTGAGGATGACCTCGCCCACTTCCTCGAGCGATCCGGTGTCGATGTAGACGTGGCCCACCGTCACTTGCCCGGCCAGGCGGGCGCCGGCGGAGTCAAATTCGATCACGGCGCCATCCTCGAGCAGGAAGCTCGCGCCCGAAACGGCGTTGCCTTCCGATGCCACCTCGCGGTGGCGCGCCAGTTGGCGGTAATCCCCGTGTACGGGCACGAAGTACTTCGGCCGCACCAGATTCAGCATCAGGCGTAATTCTTCAAGGCTGCCGTGGCCCGACACGTGGACGGGCGGCTGGCTGCCGTCGTGATAATGGACGTGCGCGCCGCGGCGGTAAAGGTGATCCATCATGCGGAAGATGGACTTCTCATTGCCCGGGATGACACGCGCCGAAAGCACCACTTCGTCGCCGGGCTCGAGCGTAACAAAGCGGTGGTTGTCGAGGGCGATGCGCGCCATGGCGCTCATGGGCTCACCCTGGCTGCCCGCCACCACCAGCATGACCTTGTCGCGCGGCAGGTTGCCCAATTCTTCGGGCGTCACGAGGACGTTGGGCGCCACGCGCAGGCGATCCATGCCGATCGCGATCTCGGAATTGCGGTGCATGCTGCGCCCGATGAAGCACAGCCGCCGCTTGTACTCCCGCGCCAGGTCCGCCACGATCTGCATGCGATGGAGCGACGTGGAAAAGCAGGAGAAAACCAGCCGGCCGTGCGCCTCGGCCGCAATTTCGCCGAAGCGCTCGCGCACGCCGCGCTCCGAAGGCGTCATGCCGGGCCGCTCCACGTTGGTCGAGTCCGAAAACAGCGCGAGCACGCCCTGTTGGCCGTAGTTCGCGAGCGTGTGCAGGTCACTGATGCGCCCGTCGGTGGGCGTGGGATCAAACTTGAAGTCGCCGCTGTGGATCACCACCCCGACCGGCGTGGTGATGGCGAGAGCCCCGGAGTCGATAATGCTGTGGGTCAGGTGGATGAACTCCACCTTGAAGGGTCCCACCTGAAACGGCGCCTTCGGCGTCATCTCGCGAAGCTCGACGCTGTCAGCGAGACCGTGCTCTTCGAGGCGCGACCGCACCAGCGCCAGGGTGAAGGCGGTGCCGTAGACGGGCACGTCGATCTCATCGAGCACGTAAGGCAGGGCGCCGATGTGGTCCTCGTGGCCATGCGTCAGCACGATGGCCCGAACGCGCTCGCGCCGCTCCCGGAGATAGGTGATGTCCGGAATCACGATGTCTACGCCCAGCAGTTCGGGCTCGGGAAACATCACCCCGCAGTCCACCACCATGATGTCTTCGCCGTACTCGAAGACCATCATGTTCATGCCGAATTCGCCCAGTCCCCCGAGAGGGATCACTCTGAGCTTGCCGCTTGCCACGGGAGAATTACTCATAGGCCGCAGGAATCTCGCGGGAACTATCGTAGCACAAGCCTACGCCCGCCCGGATGGTGTAGGATACGGCGGGGCCGTTTTCGCGAGACATGAATCCGTCCGGCATCGCCCATATCGCGGAATCCATCGAGCTTCGCATGAACGAGGCGTTCTGGGCGCTGCGTCCCGGCTCCACGGCGGACGGCCAGAAACTCTTTCGCCTCGGCGGGGCGCTGGTCACCGTTAAACCCAAGAGCATCTCGCTGCAGCGCAACCGCGTTGTCGGGCTCGGTGTCGACGAACCTGCCACGGAGCCGATGATCGACGAAGCTCTGGACATCTTCCGGGACCACAAAGTGAAGCGATTCAGTCTCCACCAGGGTCCCTGTGGACCGTCGGACGCGATGGTCGGCTGGCTCGAGAAACGCGGCTTCCGGCCGCACCACGCCTATTCCAAGCTCGTCCGCGAGACGCGTGATGCGCCGCAGGTCCGGAGCGATCTGCGCGTCCGGCGCATCGGGCAGGCAGACTCTGCGGCGTTCGCAGCCGTATTCGGCCATGTCTTTGCGGCGCCTCCGAGCCAGCGGGACTGGATCACGGCTTCGGTCGGGGCGCCCGGATTCAGCCACTACCTCGCCTTTGCGGGGGATCAGCCGGTTGCGACCGGGATGGTCTACGTCCAGGGCGATGGAGCCTGGATGGGTTGGGGCGCGACGCTCACCCCCTTCCGCCGCCGGGGCGCGCAAGGGGCGATCATCGCGGCCCGAGTCAAGCGGGCGGCTGATCTCGGCGCGAAGTGGATCGTGTCCGAGACGCTCGAGCCCCGGCGCGGGCGGCCCAGCGGATCGTACCGCAACCTGCTAGAGCACGGATTCCAGCAGGCCTACCTGCGCCCCATCTGGGCCTGGGAGCGCTGTCCTGAGGTTCGCAAATGACGCCAGCACCCTTTGACGCCCGACCTTGACAGTCGCGACGCGGTGGCCGACGATAGGTCGAAGGCGACGACCCTCAATCAAACCGGCGAGGAGAGGACATGCGCAAGCCTTACGGGATGACGAAAGCGTGCGGTATCTTTCTACTGCTCTGGACAGCGTCGGCCGTTGTGCTGCCTGCCCAGTTCACCAAATTGTCAGGCTTCAATGCCGACTGCCGGGTACTGACTGCCGACTGCTGAGTGCCGACCGCCGACTGCTGAGTGCAGACTGCCGACTGCCGACTGCTGACTGCTAACGCTTCTATGGACCAGATCGTCCTCGACTTCAAACCGCAGCGCAAGGTCTACACAGTCTCCGAGCTGAGCCAGGAGATTCGCGCGCTGTTTGAGGAAGAATTCCCGGACATCTGGATCAAGGGGGAGATCTCGAACTACCGTCCCGCCGCTTCCGGCCACCTCTACTTCACCTTGAAGGACGCGGGGGCGCAGCTTCGCGCCGTCTGTTTTCGCGGCCAGGCGCGCTACCTGAAGTTCAAGCCCGCCGACGGCCTTTCCGTGATCGCGCGGGGCCAGCTCAGCGTCTACGAGGCGCGCGGCGAGTACCAGTTGATCGTGGAGCTTCTGGAGCCCGCGGGTCTCGGCGCGCTGCAGCTTGCTTTCGAGCAGCTCAAGGCGCGTCTTGCGGCTGAAGGGCTCTTTGACGCGGCCCGAAAGAAGCCTCTGCCGATGCTGCCGCGAACCGTCGGGATCGTGACGTCGCCCACCGGAGCGGTGATCCGCGACATCCTGCGAGTGCTTCGCCGGCGGTTCCGGAACATCAACGCGCTCGTTTATCCCGTGCGCGTGCAGGGCGAAGGCGCAGGGGCGGAGGTTGTGGAGGGCATCCGGTGTTTGAACCGCTGGCCCGGAGTGGACGTGCTGATCGTCGCGAGGGGCGGCGGATCGCTTGAGGATCTGTGGGCATTCAACGAAGAGATCGTGGCGCGGGCCATCGCCGCCTCAAAGGTACCGGTGGTTTCCGCCGTGGGGCACGAGACCGATTTTACCATCGCCGACTTCGTGGCAGACCTGCGCGCGCCCACGCCTTCGGCGGCCGCCGAGCTGGTGGTTCATCCACGGGAAGACTTCGAAGCCGAAGTGGAGAGCCGCGTGCGGCATCTTGGCCAGTGCGTGCGGCTGCGGTTGGCGGACGCCCGGCACCAATTGCGCGAGCTGAGCGCCCACCGCGTGTTTCAGACCCTGGCCACGCGGATCGTTCAACGGTCGCAGCGCGTGGACGAGGCCGCCGCCGCCCTCAGCCGCACCATGGCGCGGCGCCTCTCAGCCGCGCGTAACGAATTCCTGCGTCTCGCGCCGGGAGTGCTCCGCTATGACCTCGAGCGATTGATCAAGCAGCGCCGCGGACCGCTCCACGAGAGGTCGGGACGGCTGGATGCGGCCCTCGTGCGCGTCCTGACCCGGCAGCGTAACCGGTTGATTCAGGTGAGAGCTCTGCTCGGAGAGCGCAATCCCCTGGCGATCTTGAACCGGGGATACTCGATTACCCGCGACGCCGCCGGACGGATCGTGCGCGACGCGAGCCAGGTGGCCACCGGCAGCGAGGTTTCGATTCATCTGGCGCACGGCGAGCTGGGCGCCGAAGTGACGCGCGTCAAGCCATGACATTCGCCTCGCGCGCCGCAAGTCCGGGATGTCTGCGACGTCATACGTCAGAAGCGGGAAGGGGAGACCGAGGGGAACGCAGCCATGGCACATCAACTGACCACGTCGTATATCGAAGACTCGCTGAGCCTGTTCCGGTATAGCAAACAGGTCGGCGAACGCGCGATCGGGCAATGCCCCGAAGAAGCGCTGTTCTCCGCGCCGGACGGCGAGTCCAATTCGATTGCCATCATCGTCAAGCACATGACGGGGAACATGCGGTCGCGCTGGACGGATTTCTTGACCTCGGACGGAGAGAAGCCGGACCGGAACCGCGATAGCGAATTCGAAGATCCGACCGCGACCAGAGCCGAGTTGCTGGCGGTGTGGGAATCCGGCTGGAAGGTGCTGTTCGACGCGCTCGAGCCGTTGACCGAGGCTGACCTCGCGCGCACGGTTATGATCCGCACCGAGCCGCACTCCGTGATGCAGGCCATCAACCGGCAAGTCGCCCATTATTCTTATCACGTGGGCCAGATCGTCTTTCTCGCGAAGCATCTCACGGCGAAAGCTACCGGAAGCTGGTCTTCGTTGACCGTGCCGCGCAACAAGTCGAGGGAATTCAACACCGATGTCGCGGCCGGACGGAAATCGCAACGATAGGCGGGACGCTTGCCGGCAGAGCTTTCGGAGCGGATGCTCTGCGGCGTTATGACCCATCCGCGGCCTTACGATCCAAATCAGAGGGGTGTCGTGGAGCTTTCGAGCTGCGATTCCGTCGCCGTCCTGACGTTTTCCGAGCAGCCGCAATATCCGCGATTGAGCCGCGAGATGCTCGCGGAATTGAGCGACCGGTTTCATGCGGTGCGCTCGTCCGGCGGTTTTCGTGGCGTTGTGATCGCGGCCAATTCGCATTCGTTTGTCACGGGCGCCGAGCTTCGGGAGGTCGCCGATCTCTCCGGCGTCGCGGCATTCGAGTTCGCGCGCCTCGGTCAGTCCCTGTTTCGCGAAATCGCCCGATCCGCGCTGCCGGTGGTGGCTGCGATTCGAGGATTCTGTCTGGGCGGCGGGCTTGATCTGGCGCTGGCGTGCCATGAACGCGTGGCCGCTTATGATGCGAGCCTGGGGTATCCTGCCGCCGCGCTCGGACTCGTGACCGGATGGGGCGGAACACGCCGGCTGCCAGGCTGTGTCGGGCCGGGCGTCGCGTTGCAGATCATGGCCACGGGCGAACGTGTGCCCGCGACCCAGGCGCTCACCATGGGGTTGGTGGACGAATTGGCTCCTTCGATCGACTTGGTGTCCGCCGCCGCGGGCCGCGCTCGCCGCGCTGCTCAAGAATCCGGACGGGAGCGCGCCTTCCTGGGGAGCAGGGATTGAGTCACGCACCGCAGTTCGAAGAGGCGCCCGGTGGCCTCTCCAAGCGTGCAGCGCAACGGCTGATCCAGCGCGCGATCGTGCTTGCCGGCCGAAGCCGCACCGTGAAACAGCAGATTCGCGAGGCTGAGCTCACGAGCGTCTGGTCGATTGAGGATTGGGACCTGGAATGGGCGGTCGAGATTCGTCGCGGGAAGCTGGACTTCAACCGGCGCCTGCCGCGCCATCCCGACATCCGGGTACGCTGGCCGACCGCCCGGGACTTCTTTGAGGAAGCCGGGAACCGGGAGCCGGCCGCTCCAAGCCAGGCGGAGTATGACGGTCCGTCGCACACGCGCCGCATGTGGGACGTTCTCCATCAGGCCTTTCGCGCCGCGCTCGGCGATCTGCTCGAGGATCCGGTCGACGAGGACGGGACCCGGCTGGTATAAGGTTGGGCGATCAAGCCGGGTTCGCGCGAAGGCGGCGCCGTTCTATGCTCCGATTTGCCCAGACGTGCGAAAGCATCGCCGCCACGTCCAAGAAGTTGCAAAAGACGCGGCTGGTGGCGGACTACCTGCTTTCGCTCGACCCCGAAGATGCGGCGCGTGCCGCGCTTTTCTTCACCGGCCGGGCCTTCCCGCGCTTCGCCGAGGACGTCACGCAGGTGGGCGGCAGTCTGATCTGGCAAGCGCTCGCCGCAGTGTCGGGCGCGAGCGCCGGCGAAATGGAGGCCGCCTATCGTCGTTACGGGGATCTCGGCGGCGCCGCCGGGGAGCTGCTCACGGGCAAAACCGCCGGTCGCACTCTCACGCTGGCCGAGGCCGAGGACGCGCTCCGCGAGCTCGCCGCGCGCCGGGGTCCGGGGCAAAAGCTGGAGCTGCTGACCCGCGTCCTTGGCCGCGTTACCCCGCTCGAAGCCAAATACTTTGTCAAGATTCTGACCGGCGAACTCCGCATCGGCCTGGTTGATGGGCTGGTCGAGGAAGCGCTGGCTCGCGCATTCGACCGGCCCTTAGCGGAGATCCAACGCGCGAACATGCTCACCGGCGACATTGGCGAAGCACTGCGCCTGGCGGCTGCGGGACGGTTGGCGGAGGCGCGTCTGCACCTGTTTCACCCCGTGGGATTCATGCTCGCCAATGCCGCTGAAACACCCGAGGACCTGGCGAACGCGCTGCCGCAAGGCGGCGTGGCGGAGGACAAGTACGACGGCATCCGGGCCCAGGTTCACAAGGGTTCAGCCGGGGTGAAACTCTTCTCGCGTACCCTCGACGAGATCGTGGAATTCCCGGAGCTGGTAGCGTCGCTCCGAGCCCTGCCCGGCGAATTCGTCCTCGATGGCGAAATCGTGGGCTGGCGCAACGGCCGCCCGATTGCCTTCACCGAATTTCAAAGCCGTCTGGGCCGCAAGCACGCCGAGTTGTTCCTGCCGCTCGAGCTGCCGGCCAGCCTGATCGCTTTTGATCTGCTCTGGCAGGACGGCGAGCTGCTGCTCGATGAATCCTGGACGGTGCGGCGTGCGCGCCTGAAGGCCTTGCTCGGCCCCGTCTCTCAGGCGTCCAGCGGGCCGGCCTTGCAACTTTCCGCCCCCTCGCCGGCGTCGAGCCCTGCGGATTGGGAGTCCGCATTCCAGGCGGCGCTCGAACGCGGACATGAAGGGATCATGGCCAAGGCGCCGGATTCGCCTTATGTTCCCGGGCGGCGCGGCCGGCACTGGCTGAAGCTCAAGCGTCCGCTTGCCACACTGGACGTGGTGGTGACCGCGGTCGAGTACGGACACGGCCGGCGTCACAACGTCCTGTCGGACTACACTTTCTCGGTGCGCGACGGCGATCGGCTGGTCACGATCGGCAAAGCGTACTCCGGGCTGACGGACGCCCAGATCCGGGATATGACCGCGTACTTTCTCGAGCACACCCTCGAAGACCAGGGCTTCCGCCTTAGCGTGGAGCCCGCGGTCGTCCTCGAAGTTGCGTTCAACAACATCCAGCGGTCGAATCGGCACGAGAGCGGCTTCGCGCTGCGCTTTCCTCGCATTGCGCGGCTTCGGCCTGACAAACCGGTGACTGAAATCGATACCCTGGAGCGTGTCCGCGAACTCTACGATCGCCAGCCCGGCCGGCCGGGCTCGCCCGGTAGGCACGGCCCGGCGTAAGTCGCTTGCGGTCAGGACGGGTCACTCGTAAACTGAAAAACGTGGGGCGCTTTTTCGCAAGGTCGACCTTCGTCAGGGCTGCGGTGAAGCGTGTGCGGGCGGGACTGAGCGGTCGTGCCGCGCTGGCGGCGGTGCTGAGCTTGCTGGCCTTTGGTCCCCGAGCATCTTGTGCGCAGACCTCCGGAACCGCTCCGCCACCGGAGCCGCCCGTAGAGCTCGAGAACCACCGGTATATCCCGCCTGGAGCCGCAAAATCGGTCGAGATCGGCAATTTCTATCTGAAGCGGGGCAACTACAAGGCGGCCGCTAGCCGATTCGAAGAGGCTGTCGGGGCGCGCTCCGATTACGCTCCGGCTTACCTCGGTCTCGGCAAGACTTACGAAAAAATGGGGCTCAGGCAGAAGGCGCTAAACGCTTACCAGCAATACCTGGACCTTCTGCCGTCCGACAAAGACGCCGAGGCCGCCAAGGACGTGCACCGTGCCATGGACCGGCTGCGCGAGGGACACTGACCCGGGGTGTGCGCGTCGGCCCGCGCCCGCAGAGGGGTTGATTCTCAATGGAACAGGTCGAGGTGATCTTCACGCGGTCGCAGTCCGGCGCCGAGGCTCTGGAGAGCCTGATCTCAGCCGCGAAAGTCTCCATCGCGGCGGCGCTCTATCGCCTGGCCAACCCGCGCCTGGTGTCGGCGCTGGGGAGGGCGCACCAGAGAGGTGTTTCCATGAGGCTCTGCCTGAATTTCAACGATCATTATGAGGAGAATCGGGCCGCGCAATTGATGCTGCGGAACCATTCGATTGCTTTCCGGCTTCTCGGCGGGCGCACCGGAGCGGGCTCCAAGATGCATCACAAATTTGCGGTGATTGACGGGCGTACCGTGGCGATGGGAAGCTACAACTGGACCATGGAGTCTGAAGAAACCAACTATGAGAACCTTGTGGTGCTGCGCAGCCCTCTGGTGGCGGCGGCCTACGCCGACGAGTTCGAAGCTCTATGGAAAGAGGGGCAGATGGCGGAATCGCCGTCCGCCCGCTGACGTTTTTTATGGCGGAAACTGACGACAACGCGTACGAACTGTGCATCATGCGCCACGGGATCGCGGCCGATCGCTCCGTCGGCCAGGACGATTCCAAACGGGCGCTTACGCCTGAGGGCCGGGAGCGCATGAAGAAGATCGCCGGGGGCTTGCTCGAAACGGGCTTCGCGCCCGTCTGGGTGGTGTCGAGTCCCTACGTGCGCGCGCTCGAGACGGCCAGGATCGTGGCGGAGGCGGTCAGCCCGGCGCTGCCTCTCGATCGTTGCGAGGCGCTCGAGCCGGGCGGCGCTCTCGAAGATCTGGTCGCGTTCCTCTCGCGGCATCCGGAGCGCCCGCGCGTGCTCCTGGTGGGCCATGAGCCTGACCTGAGTGCCCTCGCGGCGCGCTTGACCGGCGCCGCCCGCCAGGCGCGCCTGGGATTCAAGAAAGGCGGCTGTTGCCTGATTGCCTTTGATGGATTCCCGCTGCGGCCGCCCGGACAACTGGTCTGGTGGCTCACGCCGCGCCTGCTCCGAAAGCTCGCGTGACGCCTGTGCGGGCTGGTCTTAGGCTCATGTTAAGATGGCCGGGAGGTTCGAATGCCCACTAAGACTCACGCCACCATCGAAGACCTCTACCACGTGCCTGAAGATGGCAAAGCCGAAATCGTCGACGGAGAGTTGAAACTCATGTCGCCCACTGGAGACTTGCCCAGTCGCGCCGGGGGAGAAGTTTTTGTCTCCCTGCGTGCTTATGAAGGGCGCACGGGCCACGGCCGGGCTTATCCCGACAACGCGGCCTTCATTGTGAACCTGCCGAAGCGCCGGTCCTTCAGCCCTGATGCCGCCTACTATGTCGGGCCAAGGACGCGCGGCAAGTTCCTGGAAGGCGGTCCGATGTTTGCGGTGGAAGTGCGCAGCGAAGGCGACTACGGGCCGGCGGCCGAGCGGGAGATGGCCGCCAAGCGTCGCGATTATTTCGCCGCCGGAACTTTGGTGGTTTGGGACGTGGACGTGCTGCGAGATGAGAGCGTGCGAGCCTATCGCGCGAGCGACCCCGGGACGCCTACGGTCTACCGACGCGCCGAGCTTGCCGACGCCGAACCCGCCGTTCGTGGCTGGACCTTTCCCGTGGATGACCTGTTTAGCTGAGGCCGCCGTTCTCCGGGCTAGACCAAGGCGGCGCTCCGCGAAAAGGCGGGCCGCCGGATGCGCGGCGCCGGCTGCGTCCGCGAACGTGGCTGTGCCTTCCAGAAGTGCAGGAGATTGAGCGCCCAGGCGTCGAGAATCTCACGCGCTTTGCTGCTGCCGGTTTCCTCGAGGTGGAAGAACACCAACTGGCGCAGGAAGTAGGAGTCCTCGGGCTCCATCACGCGTTGGAGCGCGAGCAGTTCGGAATTGTAGCGCCGCTCGAAGCGATTCGCGGGATCGTAAACGTAGGCGAGGCCATTCGTCATGCCGGCGCCGAAATTGCGCCCGGTTTCGCCGAGCACCACCACCACACCGCCCGTCATGTACTCGCAGCCGTGATCGCCGACTCCCTCGACCACGGCGACCGCGCCGCTGTTGCGAACGGCAAAGCGTTCGCCGGCGCGGCCCGCGGCAAACAGGCGTCCGCCGGTAGCACCGTAGAGCACGGCGTTCCCGAGAATGGTGCTGCCGTTCCAATCGAAATTGCTGCCGCGCGGCGGGCGGATCACGATCTCACCGCCGCCCATGCCTTTGCCTACGTAGTCGTTGGCCTCGCCTTCGAGCACCATCCGCATTCCGGGCACCAGAAAGGCGCCGAAGCTCTGTCCGGCGCTGCCCGCAAAGCGGAACTCTGATGACCCTTCGCGCAGGCCCTCATCTCCGTGCACCAGCGCAATCTCGCCCGCAGCCCGCGCGCCGATGGTCCGGTTTATGTTCGTGATGGCGTAACTCTTCCGCACCGATTCGCCGGAAACGAGCGCCTGACGGATGTCGTCCGCAAGCCGCTGCGCCAAGGGATCGACGTGAGCAGGGCGGGCTGTGGCCGCGCTCGTGCCGTCGCTCGACGGAGCCCGTCCCGAAATCGCCGGTCCGGATGGAGATTGCCCGGCCGCCGGCGACTGCGCCGCATTGGCCCCGCCGTCCAACCTTGCAAGCAGCGGCCCGAGATCCAGCCGGCCTTGCCTCGGGCCGTTGACGGCCGGCGCCACGGCCCTGATCTCCAGTAGATCCGTGCGGCCCACAACCTCGTCGAGCGACCTCATCCCGAAACTCGCCAGCGTCTCGCGGACGTGTTGCGCCACGTGCTCGAAGTAGTGCACCAGGCGCTCGGGCTCCTTCGGAAACCGCAGGCGCAGATCCTCCCGCTGGGTGGCCACGCCCACGGGACAGGTGTTGAGATGGCACTGCCGCGCCATCACGCAAGCCAGAGCCACCAGGGCCGCCGTGCCGAAGCCGAACTCCTGCGCGCCCAGCATGGCGGCGATCACCACGTCGCGGCCGGTCTTAAGTCCGCCGTCCACCCGCAAACGGACGCGGTTCCGCATGCCGTTGGCCACCAGAGCCTGGTGGGCCTCGGACAAACCCATCTCCCAGGGCGACCCGGTGTTCTTGATCGACCCGAGCGGCGATGCTCCCGTGCCTCCGTCATGACCGCTGATCAGCACCACGTTGGCGTTGGCCTTGGCCACGCCGCAGGCCACCGTGCCCACGCCGGCCTGGGAGACCAGCTTCACGCCGATGCGGGCCCGGGGATTGATTTCGCGCAGATCATAGATGAGCTGGGCCAGGTCCTCAATGGAGTAGATATCGTGATGCGGCGGCGGTGAGATCAGCGCGACGCCCGGCACGGCGCGGCGCACCCGCGCGATGAGCGGCGTCACCTTGTGGCCGGGTAACTGCCCGCCTTCGCCCGGCTTCGAGCCTTGCGCCATTTTGATCTCGAGTTCTTCGGCGCGCACCAGGTATTCGGGCGTCACGCCGAAGCGGCCTGAAGCGACTTGCTTGATCTTGTGCGCGGCGGACTCGCCGTTGACGAGTTCCGCGTAGACGTCCGAGTCCTCGCCGCCTTCGCCGGTGTTGGACTTGCCCCCGATGCGATTCATGGCAACGGCCAGCGTCCGCTGCGTCTCGGGGCTGAGCGACCCGAGCGACATCGCCTGCGTGCTGAAGCGCCTGAGGATTCCGGCCGCCGGCTCAACCTCTTCTACCGGAATCGGCTCGGCGGGCTTGAAGCGCAGGAGATCGCGGATGCTCAGAGGCTCGCGATTCTCGAGTTCATCCGCCATGGAACGGTAGGCTTCCGGGTTGTTCTCTTTGGCGGCCTTCTGGAGGTGCCGGATGACGTCGGCGCTGTAGGCGTGGCGTTCCAGCCCCTTGCGGAAGCGATAGAACCCCGATGATTCGAGTTTCGCGGCCGGCGTCCGAAAGGCGCCACGGTGCCGCCCGAGGGCGTCGCGCGCCACGTCCTCGTAACTGCACCCGCCCAAGAGCGTGCGGGTCTCGGGGAAGAAGCGGTCTACCAGGGCGCGATCGAGGCCGACGATCTCGAAGAACTTTCCGCCGAGGTAGCTGGCGAGCGTCGAGATGCCCATCTTGGACATGATCTTCTTGATCCCGGACTCCACGGTGGCGCGATAATTCTCGAGCGCCTGCGCCACGCCAAGCTCGCCCAGTTGGCCGCGCCGCGCTTCTTCGGCCACAATCTCGAGCGCGAGATAAGGATTCACCGCGCCGGCCCCGTAGCCGGTCAGGCAGGCGAACTGGTGCGGCTCCCAGGCTTCAGCCGTCTCGAGCACCAGGTCGGCTTTGTTGCCGGCGGAGGCCTGCATCAGTCCCTGCACCACGGCGCCGGCTGCCAGCAGCATGGGGACGCCCGCGCGCGCCGGATCGACGCCGCGATCGCTCAAAATCAGGATCGAGCTTCCCGCCTCCACGGCCGCGCAGCACTCCCGGACCACGCGGTCAATCGCGCGCGTCATGCTCTCCACCCCGGCGTCATCGCTCAGCCCGGGGTCAAACTCGAACAGGGTGGAGATCGTGACCGGCTTGAAGCAGCCGGAGCCCAGTTGCTTTAAGCGCTCCAGTTCCTCGTCGAACAGGAGCGGCGACTCCAGGCGGATCATGCGGGCGTGGTCCGGGGTTTCCACCAGCACCGAGTGCCGCGGACCGAGGTACAGGCCGAGCGACATCACCAGCGACTCGCGGAGCGGGTCGATGGGCGGATTGGTGACCTGGGCGAACATCTGCCGGAAGTAGTGGCAAAGCGGCCGCGTCCTGTGGGACAGGGGAGCCAGAGGCGCGTCATCGCCCATCGAGCCCACGCCTTCCTTCCGCTCCGCCGCCATCGGCCGGATCAGCAGTTCGACGTCTTCCTGCGTGTATCCTGCGGCGAGTTGCCGGGCGGCGAAATGGCCCTGTCCTGCAGGCACAGCGGATTCACCGGAGACGGGCGCGGCGTCGCGCGCGAGGGCCGTGTCAGCGGCGGCCATGCGCGGCGCAAACAACATGTTTTGCAGAATCCACTTGCGGTAGTGGCGGCCGCGCGAAACCTGGCGCTTCACTTGGTCGCTCTTCAGAATCTTCTGATGCTTGAGGTCGACCAGCAGAATCTCGCCGGGGCCGAGCCGCCCCTTCTCCTGCACCCGTTCGGGCTCGATCGGCAGGATACCGGCCTCGGAGCCGAGAACAATCAGGCCGTCATGCGTGATCGTGTAGCGGGCCGGGCGCAGGCCGATGCGATCGAGCGCCGCGCCCACCACCGGCCCGTCGAGGAACGCCATGGCGGCGGGACCGTCCCACGGCTCCATCAGGCAGGAGTGATAGTGGTGGAACGCCTTCACGTCGGCGGGAGTTTCCACCGAGCTCTCCCACGCCTCGGGGATCATCATGAGCAGCGCGTGCTGAACGCTGCGGCCGGAGCGGGTGAGGAGCTCGAGAGCGTTATCGAAGCTGGCGGAATCGCTGCCGCCCGGACGAATTACCGGCTTCAGGCGCTCCACATGACGGCCCCAGACGGGATGAGCCAGCACGGGCTCGCGGGCCCGCATCCAGTTGCGATTCCCGAGCAGCGTGTTGATCTCGCCGTTGTGCGCCACCAACCGGAAGGGCTGGGCGAGATCCCAGCTCGGCATGGTGTTGGTGCTGTAGCGCTGATGGAAGAGCGCCGCCGAAGTGGTAAAGTCCGGATGACGCAGGTCGGAATAGAACGCGCCCAGTTGCGGCGGCGAAAGCAGCCCTTTATAGACGATATTGCGGCAGGAGAGAGAAGCGATGTACGTCCCCGCGGCCGTCGCCCTGACCTCATCGCGCCCGGCATCGTCGAGCAGGCGGCGTTCGATTTCCTTTCGGACGAGGTACAACTCCTGTTCGAATTCGCGATCGCCGCTCGGCGCGCCCGAGATCAGCAGATGCCGGATCTCCGGCATGGTTTCGCGAGCCTGGGGACCGAGCACGCCCGGGTCCACCGGGACGCGGCGCCAGCCGACCAACCGCAAGCGGTACTGCTCCACGACCTGTTCGGCAACCCCCATGGCGTGGGCGCGGGCGTCATGGTCCTGGGGTAAAAAGAACACGCCCACCGCCAGGCGCGAGTTCGTGACGTCATACAGGTTGAGGCGCGCCGCCTCCTTGGCGAAGAAAGCGTGGGGAAGCTGGACCATCAGGCCGGCGCCATCGCCGCTCGCGGCGTCGGCATCCACGCCGCCGCGGTGGGTCAGGTTCGCGAGGCATTCGAGCGCCTGTTCCACAACCTGGTGGGAAGGCGGGACGCCGAGCTTGGCCATGAAGCCCACCCCGCAGGCGTCGTGTTCCTCACGGCGATAGAGTCCGAGTTGGAGGACAGGGGACAATCGGCCCATTTTACGATCCATCAAAAGCACAGCCATTGTGCAGCGTGACGGTCTTCTCGAAGAAGTGAATGTTTTTTATGCTTCACATAAGGGATTCTTAGAGGGCCTGACCTACACCTGAAACTGGACACTGCCAAGCGCAACAAAATGGTTGCCGTTTTTTTTCGGGCCGTGTTAATCTGCAACCTGGAGGTTGCCTAATGGAGACTCGAATTGAGAAGCGCATTGAACTGAAGGCGCCGGTTTCTCGGGTGTGGCGCGCCTTGACCGATCATCGCGAGTTCGGCGAGTGGTTTCGCGTGAAACTGGATGGCCCGTTCGTCCCAGGGGAGGTTTCGCGCGGGCATATCACCCACCCCGGCTACGAGCATGTCAAATGGGAGGCCGTTGTGCAGAAAATGGAGCCCGAACGGCTCTTTTCGTTTACCTGGCACCCTTATGCCGTCGATCCCGCAGTGGATTACTCGGCCGAGACGCCCACGCTCGTCGAATTCCGGTTGGAAAAGACGGCCGCCGGCACGCTGCTTGTGCTCACCGAGTCCGGTTTCGACCAGATTCCGAGCGACCGCCGCCTGGAAGCCTTCCGCATGAACGACGGCGGCTGGACCCAGCAAATGAAGAATATTGACAGTTATGTCGCGCAAGGGTGATAGCCGCTTGACCGTGAAACGGCAGGCTCCGGCGCCTGTCTTTGCCGCACTGGGCCACAAGACGCGGCTGTCGCTGGTGGCGAAGCTTTGCGACGGACAGCCGCGTTCGATCTCTCAGCTCACGGCGGGCTCCAGGCTGACCCGGCAGGCGATCACCAAGCATCTTCGCGTGCTCGAAAGGGCACGGATCGTGCACAACGTTCGCACGGGCCGTGAGAGCCTGTTTCAATTCGATCCGGAGCCCATGGAAGAAATGAAGAAATATCTCGCTCGCGTCTCCGAGCAGTGGGATCAGGCGCTATCCAGGCTAAAGTCGCTCGTGGAGGATTGATCGTCCGAACCGGGCGGCCGCTCGACGGTAGAGGCTTTTTCGTTTCTCGCCGCCACCGCTCGCGTATTAACATTCTCTCAGGCACAGCAACGGGGGCTTGAAAGGGCTGTCCGACTCGTGACTGTGGAGGGTGTTTCGGTATGTCTGCGCCTCGAGTGGTGATCGTCGGCGGCGGATTCGGCGGCCTGTTCGCGACACGTGCTCTGGCCGGCGCGGCAGTGAGCGTGGTCCTGATCGACAAACGCAACTATCATCTCTTTCGTCCCATGCTGTATCAGGTGGCTACGGGCCTGCTTTCTGCAGACGAAATTGCCGTTCCCCTGCGGTCGATTGTGAGCCGGCAGCGAAATGTAGAGGTGCTGCAGGACGAAGTGACCGCGATCGACCCGGCCCGGCGGCTGATTCGCCTGAAGGAACATCAACTGCCTTACGATTTCCTCATCCTGGCGACCGGCATTCAATACAACTACTTCGGACATGACGATTGGCGGCGCGTTGCGCCGGGACTCGAATCCCTCGACGACGCGGACTTGATTCGCGGGAAAGTGTTGACGGCCTTTGAGCAGGCCGAAGAGACGGCGGCTCTCGACCACGCCAACAGCGATGAGATTCAGCGACTGCTGACTTTTGTCCTGGTGGGCGCGGGAACGGTCGGCATCGAAATGGCGGGCACCCTGGCGGAAATGTCGCGCATGGCTTTGGCGCACGACTTTCGCCACATCGATCCGCGCTCGGCGCGCATTCTGCTTTACGAAGCGGCGCCGCGCGTCCTTCCCACCTTTCCCGAAGCCTTGGCGGCCAAAGCACAGCAGCATCTCGAAGGCCTGGGCGTCAAAGTGTATACGAACACGCGCGTCACCAGTGTGGATGAGAACGGAATCGTCGCCGATGGAAAGCGGATTCCGGCGAAGACGGTTTTGTGGGGCGCGGGCGTGCTGGCTTCCCCGGCAGCGCGGTGGCTGGGTGCGGCCATGGACCGGTCGGGCAAGATCATCGTGAACGCCGATATGTCAGTGCCGGGCCATCCTGAGATATTTGCGATCGGCGACACGGCGCATGTGGTCGCCGAATCCCGCAATCTGTTGGGGTTCAAGTCGAAGGAGGCCATGACGATGCCCGGCGTCGCGCAGCCGGCAATTCAAGAGGGGCAGTACGTGGCCCGGCTGATCCGGCGGCGGATCGCAGGGAAGCCGGATCCGGCGCCGTTTTGGTATTGGGATAAGGGTGACCTCGCGATCGTAGGGCGGACTTATGCGCTGGCCGATCTTCGATTCGTGCGGTTTGCGGGATTTTTGGCTTGGGTTGTCTGGGCCGCTGTGCACATTTACTTTCTGATTGGATTCGCGAACCGGTTCTACGTCCTGCTGTCATGGGGAGTCGCATTTTTGACCAAGCGGCGGCAAGTCCGCGTTTTTCCAGGGCAGGAGAGAGCGGCAGGCGCACCCTAGCACATGGCGAAAGTCACGTTCGGCGGGCGTCCGACATCAGGGAGGGGAACTCTTCCAAGGTCATTGGAGAGGCCGCTGATGTTTACTCTCGAGGTGTCCGTCGCAAGATGAACAGTGCCTTGACCTCCTTCCCCTCGCGCTCCTTCAGAACGCAGTCATTCCCGCGCAGGCGGGAATCCACTCGTCGACATCGCACCTCCACGTACTTGCGGAGCAGCGTAGCGCGGACCGCCGGTGTTGCGGTCCGCGTCTTTTGCCTGTGGTGGCTGACCCATCCGATCCGAGCTCCCGGATCGGCGGTCGTTGACGGCGCTCGTCGGTACTCTGTCTGATCGATCTCGTGGCTGACGAAATCATAACCCGGGGCACGGGCGCGCAGATGCCGCGCCAGTGATCGGGAAGAAACCGAGCGAAAAGCCGCGGACCACAAAGGCGGTGGTCCGCGCTACCACTCCTGTCCCTGCGGGCTCAGCTTGAAGACGACGCCGCACCCGCTCTCCAAGGGGCAGGTATCGCTGAAATTTCCGCCATACTGGGTTGTGCCGTAAAGATCGCCCTTCGCGTCCCGCAGGACGCCTCCGAGGGGGTAGCCGCCGTCCGCGCCGCCTGTAAAGCTGTGAAGCACAATCTCGCCGCCAGTCGTCGGCAGCTCGTACACGGTTCCGTAGCCGTAGGCGCCGCCATTCAGCGTTATCCCGTACAGATTGCCAGCTGAATCTGCGATGAGAGGCCCAAATGGGTACTGCCCGGCCGAGCCGCCCGTGAAGACGTAAATATCCGAGAAGCTCTGCGCCTGCGCTGCCTGGGTGGCCACCAGCAGAAGAAGTACAACTCCCGCCGTCAGCTTTAGCCCGACCCAAACTCCATCCTTTTGTCTCGTCACGGCTACCTTCCTTGATAGTCTTCATCCCGCTCGAAAACGCTTCGATTCTAGCGATGGACAGAATGGCTTGAGGCCCTGCAAGATGGTGCCCGGTGGTGGCGACGACATTGTACCGTGTATCGTCGCCATCGCGCCTACCCAAGCTGAACCGGACGGCATGCCCGGGCGGACCGATGGACAATCCTGCGAGTCGCTCAACGGGGCGCATGATCGCCGCCGTTTGCCGCTGAGACAACTGGGATTGTGTAGCCTTCGAGCTAGCCCCGCCGTTTTTCTCAAAAACGTGAAAAAAAAGAATCTAAAATTTTGCAAAACGAAGCCACTATGTCCAATAGAATCAATAAATCGACCCGAAAAACAGGTCAAAACGAAGCCAAACGAAGCCACTAAAGCCAAACTCGATTCGGCCATAAGTCCTTTGGAATCAGTCAACGGTCTTTGGCGGTGGCTTCGTTTATCCGATTCGAAGCGAAACTTGTCCTGCCGCCTATTTGAGCATTGACAAGGCATGGGGACGAGGATCGCCGTGGCGGTCTTGTCCCGAGCACCGAAAATCCCCGGTGACGACAGCGGGGCTAGAGCGACAGCCGTCGCGATCAGTAGGTTTGCTGGTCTCGCGAGGGAGGCCGGAAGAGCCTGTTATTTCATCCCGTCCAGAATGGAGCCCATGATGCCTCCGACCACGCCGGCCTGCACGGATTCCCTGTGCTGCGCGGGCATGTACTCCATCAGCTTGTGGGCCAGCTTGGAAATGGGCAGCGTCTGCAGCCAGATTCGTCCCGGTCCGGTGAGAGATGCGAGAAAAATTCCGTCGCCGCCAAAGATCATGTTCTTGATTCCCGGCACGGTCGTGATTTGAAAGGAAACGCACGCCTGGAACGCGCCCACGTGTCCCGGATGCACCCGCAAGGTTTCGCCCGCCGCGAGGTCCTTCGTGATCAGCTCGCCCGAGAGCTCGATCCATGCGGTTCCGGTTCCGCTGACGCGCTGCAGCAGGAATCCGTCGCCTCCGAAAATTCCCGCACCGAGCGATTGCTGGAAGCCGAGGCTGAGCTGGATCTGGGGCGTGGCGCACAAGAATCCGTGGCGGTGGATCATGTACTCGTGTCCGGCGCCCACTTCGACCGGGACAATGTGCCCCGGCAGTTTCGTAGCGAAGGAAACCTCTCCGGGGACGCCGATGGCCCGATACTCCGTCATGAAGAGCGACCCGCCACCCGCGGCGCGCTTCAGCACGCCGAAGAGTCCACCGCCTCCGCCAAACTGGGTGTGAGTGGTCAACTGGATGGAACTCGTCATCCAGGAAAGCTCACCGGCTTCGGAAATGACGGACTCGTTTGGGTCAAGGGTGAATTCAAGGACGGGCATCGTAGTGCCCAGAATGCGGCTCTGCATGGCGGACTCCTGATCTGGATTTACGCGCTGTCAGCGAGCTTGAGCCCGCGCTCAGGCGCTCATTGAACCTATACTGCCAACTCACTCGTTGGCAAGAGGCCTGACCGTGAGGTCATGAGGCTCGACCCGGCATCGTTTGCCCGAGTGGCGCAGCGGTTGTCCTTTTTCAAAACCCTGGCGGCAAGTAGAATGAAAATGACCGGCCCAGGATTTCTGTTCGTGAGGTAATCCCATACTCCGGCGGTCGCCGGAGCCGGCAGGAAACATGGAAGAGGCTCTTCGACGGGAAATCCGGCTTCTCACCACGCGCTTGGGCGCCGTGGTCCGCGAGCAGAGCGGGGCGAAGGTGTTTGCGGCCATCGAAGAGTTGCGGCAACTCTCGAAGCGCATCCGCCAACACCCTGACCCGGCCTTGATCGAGACCAGCCACCGCGCGGTTTCGCGCCTCCGGCCCGGCGAGGCGACGGCGGTGGCGCACGCCTTCAGCCTGTTCTTCCATCTGGTCAACTTGTGCGAGGAGCGGCAGCGCGTCCGGCGCCTGCTTCAATACCAGCGCCACGAGCACGGCGCACCCATGTCACTGCGCTCGACGTTCGCCGCCTTGCGCCAGGCGCGAGTGCCGGCCTCGGCGGTCTCGAGCCTCCTCGAATCGATGCGCGTGGAACCGGTGCTGACCGCGCACCCGACTGAGGCCAAGCGCCGCAGTGTGCTGAATCATCTCTGGAAGATTGCCGACGTGCTCGACCGTGCTTCTTCCGATTCCGGCACCGCGCCCGAAGCTCTCGACCCCTGGATCGAGGCGCTCTGGCTGACGGAGGAAGTACGCGAACGGCCCGTGACGCCGGAGGTGGAGGTCGAGAGCGAGTTGGTGTATCTGGAGAAGACCATCTACGACCTGGCAGGCAGCCTGTGGGAGAGAGTGCAAGACGAGCTGCGACGCTCGAAATTCCGGGTTGAGGAGCCGGCGCCCTTCATCCGGTTTGGGTCGTGGGTGGGAGGCGATCGCGACGGCAATCCGAGCATCACGCCGGACTTCAGCCTGCGCGCGGTGGAAGAGGTGCGACGGAGCGTGCTCGAATATTACCGGCGCTCGACCGAGCAATTGCTCACCCTGTTGTCGTTCCCTTGCGAGCCGGACCGGCCGCTTGCGGCCCTTCGGCAGTCGCTGGAACGTGACTTTGAACGCCTCCCGGCGCTCCGGCGGGTGGAAGAGGCCGATCAGCCGCGGGAGCTTTTCCGGCACAAGCTGCGCGTGATGATCGATCGTCTGGATCGAACCGCGAAGCGTGTCGAGGGTGGCTACTCAAGCGCCCGCGATTTCGCGGAAGACGCGCGGCTGGTCGAGAATTCGGTGCTCGATCTCGGCGGTGCGCGGGTTGCGAGCCTCGGTCCGCGCCGATTGCGAGTGGCGGCGGAAGTGTTCGGATTCCACGGCGTCACGCTCGATTTCCGCGAGCATAGTGCGGCCGTCGGGGCTGCGGCCAGCCGAATTCTCGCGGCTCGGGGCCGGCCGCTCGGTCCCGACGAGGCGAGAATCCGCGCCATTCAGGAAATCTTGCCGGAGCCGTCCTCCGGCGCTCCCGATAGCGAAGCCTTGCGCGAATTCGACTCGCAGCGTCGCATTCAGCAGATCCACGGCGATCAGGCGTCGCACCGCTTCATCCTGAGCATGTGCAGCAGCGCCGCCGACATCTGGAACGCGATCCTGCTCGCGCACACAGCGGGCCTGGTGTCTTACGAGCACGGGCGCTTGCGTTCCGCCATCGACTTCGTTCCGCTTTTTGAAACCTACGACGACCTTGAGCGGTGCCCGCGGCTGCTCGACGATCTGCTCGGCGACCCTCTTTACCGGAGCCTGATCGAGTCACGCGGGAATTTTCAGGAAGTGATGCTCGGCTACTCTGACTCCGTCAAGGACGCGGGCTACGTAGCCGCCAATTGGGGGCTCTATCGCGCCCAGGACGGCCTCACGCGCGTGGCCGCGCGGCACGGTGTCAGCCTTGGTTTTTTCCACGGCAAAGGGGGAAGTATTGACCGCGGCGGCGGCGTTTCTTACCGCGCGGTGCAGGCGCAGCCGCACTCCGCGCCCGGCGGGCGCCTGCGGATTACCGAGCAGGGGGAAGTGATCTCGCTAAAGTACTCGAACCCCGTGATCGCGGAGCGGAATCTCGAGCAACTGGTGGCCTCGGTGATTGGCGCCAATTTGTTTCACCGCGCGCGGGACCGCCGGCCGCGCGTGGAGCGCTGGCAGGCGTGCGCCTCGGATCTCGCCGCGTACAGCATGGCGTTTTACCGCGAGCTGGTGTACGACACGCCGGAATTTCCCGCGTACTTCTATCAAGCCACGCCCATCGACCTGATCGAGCACCTGCCGCTCGGGTCGCGTCCGGCGCGCCGCCTGACCGGCCGCGATCTGCGCGACCTGCGTGCCATCCCCTGGGTGTTTGCCTGGACGCAGTCGCGCCATTTTCTGCCGTCCTGGTACGGGCTCGGCCACGCGCTCGAACGCCACGGCCATGAGAAGGGTCCTAAGGGCCTGGGTTGGTTGCGCGAGATGTACCGTCACTGGCCGTTTTTTTCCGTGCTTCTCGACAACGCGGAAGCGTCGCTCGCCAAGACCGATCTGTTCATCGCAGGACGCTACGCGCGGCTGGTGCGTCCGGCGAGCCTCGGCGAAGCGATCTTCAAGCGAATCGAGGAGGAGTATCACCGCAGCCGGCGCATGGTGCTGTTGGTGGTCGAGCGTTCGCACCTTCTCGCCCATCAACCGGTGCTGGCGGAATCCATCCGGCTGCGCAATCCTTACGTCGATCCGCTGAACCTTCTGCAAATCCGCTTTCTCGAGGAGTGGCGTCATTCACGCACACCGAGACCGGAGTTGCTGCGCGCGCTGCAGGTCACCGTGGGCGGCGTCGCCTTTGGCATGAAGAGCACCGGTTGACGCCTCGGGCCGCGCCCTCCGGCGACCAGCGCTTCTTACCTCGACGTACGGCGACATCCGGCGTCGCCTCGGGCAGTTTCATTCGGCCGCTCGGCTCACTACGGGTCGAGCATGACGCTTTACGGCGTCGCGTAGGCCGGAATATCTCCTTTGAGTCCCCATTGCTGTTCCCTCGGGTAATCCGGGCTGCTCGAGGGAATTATGTACCAGGTTCCGTTGCTCGGCCGCCAGATCGAAAAGTCTGTCTTGAGATCGTTATCGTAATCGCGCGGTACGGGCACATCTCCCGCCAGGCCCCATTGCTGCGTAATGTGTTGAGAAGGGTCGCTGCTCGGAATCACGTACCAGGTGCCGTTCGAAGGACGCCACACCGCGAAATCTGTCACACCGTCGCCATCGTAGTCTCCCGGCACAGGGGCATCTCCGAGCATGCCCCACTGCTGGGTAATCGGAGTGAGAGGGTTGGTGCTCGGGATCACGTACCAGGTACCGTTCGATGGCCGCCAGATGGCGAGATCCGTCACGCCGTCAGCGTCGTAGTCTCCCGGCGAAGGAATGTCTCCGTTAAGGCCCCACGCGAGCGTGAGAGGCTGGGCGGGAAGGCTGCTCGGGATGATGTACCAGCTACCGTTGGACGGGCGCCAGAAAGCAAAGTCGGTGATCCCATCGCCGTCGTAGTCACCCGGGACCGGAATATCCCCCGTCATGCCCCATTGCTGCGTCAGGGTCTTGCCGGTACTTGACAGGATCACCCACCAGGTTCCCGTGGAAGGTCTCCAGATAGCGTAGTCGAGTTTGCCATCCCCGTCATAATCGCCGGCAACAGGAATGTCGCCATTTTCTCCCCATTGCTGGGTAATGTGGTTGTCCGGATCGCTGCTCGGGATCACCCACCAGTCGCCGTTCGTAGGACGCCACACCGCGTAATCGAGAATGCCGTCGCCATCGAAGTCGACATACGAGGGGCTAAGCTTGAAATTATCGATGACGACCTCTACGGGTGCGGCGGGCGGGTTTGTAAACCACAGGTCGATTCGAACATTCTGCGTTCCCTGCCGCGGTACGTCATTTGTCACGGAGAAAGAGCTCACCACCTGCTGATCCGCGCCCAGGCTCAAGAAGTTGACGGATCCCGCTCGCCAATCGAAGGACTGCGTGGAAGTGGCGTCGCTCGGGAAAGTGAAGCGCTGCAGGTGCCCCGACTCACCATAGGGCTGAACAACAAACTGGGCATTATTTCCGTCGTCGTAGCCGCAAGCGAGGCTACAGAACTCAACGTCGATTTCGCGGTTTGAATGGCTGGCGTCGATGTCATCCCACGTGAAGAGTCCCAGGTCCACGTTGGGATCAAGATCTGACACCTGGCTGCCCAGGCTGAAATCAAACTGGCCGTAAGCAAACACACGCTGCGCGACGATCTCGGCGCAGTACCAGTTTTCCCCGGAGTTGGTGATCGCGAGATGGAGGTGGCCATATCCGTCCACCCATACGTTGTTCGTGCTGTCGGAGAATACGCAAGGGCCCGGATAGATCGCAGCTCCGTCCGAATTGGCCGTGACCTGCCACTTGTACCCGGCGAAATCGATGACCCTGGCACTCGGGTTTGGACGATCGACGACCAGATGCCCGATCGACGCGTTGATCAAGCTTGGCGGCAGACCGTCGTTGGTCGGAGGACCGATACACGCGACCGAAGTTCCGGTCGGCACCAAGAATGCGGCGATTCGGGTCGCCGTCTGGTCAACTCCGCCGGTCACGATGTCGGCGGACCACGTCCCATTTGCGTTCACCGGCACGGTGGTCGTAGTGCAGTATGGCTTGGTATACCATCCCAGTCCTTCCAGAAAAATCAGCGGCGCGATGCTGTAATTCTGAGGGTTGGCGACACCGGAAACCGATCCCTCCAAATTGATATCGCTGGTGCTCCCATAGGAAGGTACGTGGGTGAACGTGATTTGCCCTGAGGACGCGGTGATCGCGCAATAATCTGGCGTCGTCGCACATGGATATTGTGCGTGGGCGGAAACGGGAATATAGAAGCAGAGAGCAACCGCTAGCGAGCGGAGAGCGAGTCTGGTCATGGTGTGTCCTCCTTTCAGCGTAGGGTATCACGCCCCAGAGCGTTCCCGCCAGGGTTGCGAACCCATGTCGCGAGCCCCATTGCTCAAGCATTCGTTGCGATACGGTGGCGTCATTTGCCGTGTGGAAGCGGCGTCGCCTTTGGCATAAAGAGCACCGGTTGACAGATACCTGTTTCGAGTTGAATCTGAGCAGGGAGCAAGTATCTGTGGCTCGTCGATTCAGAATGGCCAGGGAGGCTGCTGCGATGATGAAAAGGTTTTGGAGCCCGGTGACGCTCGCTGCTGCTGCGGCATTGTGTGCGGCGGCCATCGCCCTGGGTCAATCCACCGGTACCGCGGACCTCGGCGTCGGCAAGTTGCTGGTTGCTGCCCGCGATCTTGGCGACCCGTCGTTCGCGCAGTCGGTCGTACTACTGGTTCAATACGACCAGTCGGGGACGGTCGGCCTGATGATCAATCGCCGCACCCAAATGCCGCTTTCCCGCGCGCTCCAGGATATCGACGCGGCCAAGGTCAAGTCTGATCCCATCTACCTCGGTGGGCCTGTCCAACTCGACGCCGTGCTTGCGCTCGTGCGATCGCAAAAGAAACCCGATGAGGCCGCCTCCGTCCTCACCGACGTTTACCTGATTTCGAGCAAGCCACCTCTTGAAAAGGCCCTGGCCGCGAGCTCGGGGCCAGCCGATCTGCGGATTTATCTGGGCTACTGCGGCTGGGACCGCGGGCAATTGGAGAATGAGGTAAGGTTCGGCGGTTGGTGGATTTTCGATGCCACTGCCGGCATGGTTTTCGATTCTGATCCCGACACCGTGTGGTCCCGTTTCATCGCCAAGACCGAGGAACAGATCGCCGAAGCCGCGCCTCCCGGCACTGGCCTGAGATGATGTTGGCTATGTCTCGGTCCCGCCTTCGCGCAGCCGCGACGCCGCGATCTCGATCCACTCCTGATCGAGCGAACTCCGGCTCGGCGGCTTCTGAGCCCGGCTATACCAGTAACCGGCGTTGGAAGCGTCCCCCTCCTTGCGGTGCAGGTAGGCATGCACCCACGAACCCGCAGGGCCCTCGTCCTGCTGTGCGGATTCGTGAGCTCGTTCCCAATCGCCTTTGGCGTCCCACCACAGGCCGGCGAGGGCAAGGCTCAAACCGGCGGGCAGTTCGTCGCGCAGCAGAGAATCACGGAATCCTTCGAGGGTCATAAGAACGAGATTACAGGATACCCACACAGTCGTCGCGAGGAATTACCGGAAGACGGATCGCAACCAAGGCCTTGACACAACCGAATGCTTGACACGGCTGCTGCGGATGTGCTCAGATCGTGTTTCCGGCAATGCCGGCGGTTGCTCGAGCGATGACGTATACGTTCCAGTTCGCCTTTAGCTACCGCTTCCCTTCTTACCCTGGGGAAGCGGGCAAGCTGGCGACTGTGCACGGGTGATCGAGAAGTAGCCGAGTAAAAACCGCGCAAGTTTCCAGAATGGCCGCGATTCCCCAAGGATCGCGGCCTTTTTGTTTTTCGGGAGGAAGTCATGACGATGAGTGTTCGACACCTGCGGGAGCAGATCGATGCGATCGACGCGCAGTTGCTCGATCTGCTGAGCCGGCGCGCGAAGGTCTCGCTCGAGCTCGGCCGCCAGAAGCGCGAGGCCGGCCTTGGCCTGCGCGATGCCGGGCGTGAAGAACAAATCCTGTCCCGCGCGCGCGAGTTGAACCCGGGTCCGCTCGATCCGGCGGCTGTGGAGCGTTTGTTCCGCGCCATTTTGGCTGAGTCGCGCCGCTTGCAGTCGGGTGTTGTGCAGCCACGCCGCACGCCCAATCCGTGCGGACCGGAGAGACTGCAATGCGCCTGAACGCTACCTCCGAGGCCCGCACGCGTATCGGTTTCCAGGGCGAGCCGGGCGCCTTCAGCGAAGAAGCCGTGCGGGACCTGCTCGGCGGATACGCGCGTGCCGTGCCCTGCCCGACCTGGGACGCCACTTTCGCGGCGCTCGCGGCGGGCAGCGTGGATGCCCTGCTCGTGCCCATCGAGAACAGCCTCGCCGGTTCCGTCCTTCGCGTCTACGACCTCTTGCTTGAGCACGGGCTCTGGATTGCGGCCGAGACCATCCGCAACATTGAACATCACCTCATCGCCTGTCCCGGCGCGTCGCTCGATTCCATCCGTTCCGTCGAATCCCATCCCATGGCGCTCGCGCAGTGCGAGCGCTTGCTGGCCGCGCATCCCGAGTGGGCGCGCATTCCCGCTGAAGACACGGCGGGCAGCGCGCGCCACGTGGTGGAGAGCGGTGACCCTACGCGCGCGGCCATTGCCGGGCGCGCTGCGGCGGAACTGTACGGCGGTGAGATTCTGCTGGAGGACATCCGGGACGACAAGCGCAATTTCACGCGTTTCGTGCTGCTGCTTCCCGCCCGCGAAGTCGTGCCTGGCGCGGACAAGATGACTCTCGCGATGCGGCTGGTGCACCGGCCGGGAGCGCTGCTCGATGCGCTGCAGCCTTTCGCGCGCCACGGCGTGAACCTGCTCAAAATCGAGAGCCGTCCGATTCATGGCTGTCCCTGGGAGTACCAGTTTTTCCTGGATGTCGGGGCGGAGCGCGCGCAGGACCTGGAGAAAGCCCTGGATGAATTACGCCAGGGCGCGGAAGAGGTTCGGGTGCTCGGCCTGTATCCGGCGGCGCCCACGCTCGATTGCGTCGAAGCGCAAGGAGGATTGCAATGAGAAACGCTCAAGCACCGTTGCGGGAACGCTCGCGTGCGCCGGCTGTGCAGATCGCCCGCCCGATCCGGCGACGGCCGCCGGTATCCGCGGCTCCGTCCGCCGAGCCCGCCTTCCGTATGGCGAGCCGTCACGAGGGCCAGGCGACCACCGTGGTGATGGTGGCAGGCGTTCCCATCGGCGCCGGCAATCTGGTGGTGATCGCCGGACCGTGCTCGGTTGAATCGCGCCAGCAGATCCGCGAAACCGCGCATCGCGTGAAGGCGGCCGGCGCGCTCATGCTGCGGGGCGGCGCTTACAAGCCTCGCACTTCGCCCTACGAATTTCAGGGTCTTGGACAGAAGGCCCTGCAGTGGCTCGCGGAAGCGCGCGAAGCTTCCGGCTTGCCGGTGGTGACGGAAGTGCTCAGTCCCGAGGACGTGGACCTCGTCGCGGATTACGCGGACCTGCTCCAGGTGGGCGCGCGCAACATGCAGAACTACGCCCTGCTCCGCAGGCTCGCCGCGTCGACGAAGCCGGTGCTGCTGAAGCGCGGACCGGCCGCAACCATCCGCGAGTGGTTGCTGGCGGCGGAATATCTGCTCTCCGGCGGCAATCCCAACGTGGTGTTGTGCGAGCGCGGCATCCGGACTTTCGAGACCGCGACGCGGAACACGCTTGACCTCGCGGGCGTCGCTTTGGTGAAGGAACTCTCGCACTTGCCGGTCCTGGTTGATCCCTCGCATGGCACGGGCCAGCGTCGCCTGGTGCCACCCGCCTCGCGCGCCGCCGCGGCCGTTGGCGCGGATGGCTTGATCATCGAAGTGCATCCGCGTCCGGACCAGGCTCTTTCGGACGGCGAGCAGTCGCTTGATCCGGCGCAGTTCGCGTCGCTGATGACCGATCTCCGCCTGATGGTCGCAGCTTGCGCATGACGGCTCGATTGCAACGACGGCCCTCCGCCCGCACTCCGTCCGCTTGACGCGCTGCTCGTGCTCACGCCTTCCAGCAGATCAGCTTCAGCTCCGTCATCTCCTCGATGGCGTAGCGCGGCCCTTCGCGTCCGATCCCGCTGTGCCGCGCTCCGCCGTAAGGCATGTTGTCGGCGCGATAAGCCGGAACATCGTTCACGATCACCCCGCCATAATGCAGGCTGCGCGCCGCGCGGAATGCGGTGTTCAAATTCTGCGTGCACAGGCCCACTTGCAAACCATAATCGCCGCTGTTGACGCGGGCGATGGCGTCCTCGAGGTGAGTGTAGCGATAGAGCGAGACGACCGGACCGAACACTTCCTTGCAGGAGACGGGCAAGTGCGGCAAGACGTCATCGAGCACCGTCGGCTCGATGGTCGAGCCGCGCCGCACGCCACCAGCCAGCACGCGCGCGCCCGCGCTGCGCGCCTCGGCAATCCATGACTCGACGCGCCGGGCCTGATCCACATTGATCAGGGACGACACCTCGGTTGAGTCGTCCAGCGGATGCCCGATTTTCAAGGCGCGCGCGCCCTCCACAAAGCGGCGGACGAACTCGCCCGCGATCACCTCGTGCAGGTAGATGTTTTGCACCGAAATGCAGACCTGCCCGGAATGCGCGAATCCGCCCGCCACCGCACGCGGCACGATGAAATCGAGGTCAGCGTCGGGCTCGACGATCAGCGAAGAGTTGTTGCCAAGCTCGAGCGTGACCCGGCGCAAGCCCGCCCGCGCGCGAATCTGGCTGCCGACGGGAATGCTTCCGGTGAAGGTGATCATGGCCAGTTGTTCGTTGCGCACCAGCCAGTCGCCCACCGTCTCACCGGCGCCCGTGACCACGTTGTATGCGCCTCGAGGCGCGCCTGCTTCCTGCACGAGTGAGGCGAATCGCAGCGCGGTGAGCGGCGTATTCTCCGAAGGCTTGTGGATGACGCTGTTGCCCGCAGCGAGCGCAGGTCCGATCTTGTGCAGGCTCAGGTTCAGGGGAAAGTTGAAGGGCGTGATCGCGCCCACGATTCCGAGCGGTTCGCGCACCGTGATCCCCCAGCGGCCTTTGCCCGAACTACTGGCCTCCATCGGGACGACTTCGCCGTGCAGACCGCGGGCGGCGTCGGCGGACGCGAGCAGGGTCTGCTGGCCGCGCTCGACTTCGACACGCGCTTCGCGGATCGGCTTGCCGCTCTCACTCGCGATCACCCGGGCGAACTCTTCCGCGTCGCGCGCCAACAGTCCGCGCAGCCGGTCGAGAATCTCAGCGCGTTCGTACAGGCTGAGAACCGCCATGGCGCGCGCGCCTTCCTCGGCTGCGGCCACCGCGCGCTCGAGCGCAGGTTCGTCGGCCTCATAGACCTCGGCCAACGGAGTGCCGTCATAAGGGATGCTGATCGTCCGCGTCTTCCCGGTCACGACCGGCTCATCGCCGATCCAGAGGGGAAACTCGCGCTTTTGGTCCATAACTGTAGCCATATCAACTACCTCCATACGTTTTTACACACTCCCCCGGAGTTGGGTTCGGATGGCTTCGGATGGCTTCGGTTTGTCACAGTTTCCTCATGGTTTTGTTGATTATAAATGACTTAATTGGGTTCGCTTCCTCTTTTTTCGATGGGGGTGGGGGTGGGGCCCGCCGAGGCCCGATTCTCCCTGAAATCCCGACGCCTGCGAGTTGGGAGCATGACCTGAAATGAGCCGTCTCATCTCGAACCTCAAGCCCAAGAGGGCCGCTACGCCTCTCTTTTATGCTCCCGGCGCCTCGTCGTGTCAAACCGAAAGGAGTAGGGTTGCGGCTCTGCCGCCTTGCTGTGCGCAAAGGCTGCGCCTTTCCGGGGCCGCAGCCTACCGCATCTCTTTTGAGGTTTTGCGGCTCTGCCGCTCCAGCGGCAGAGCCGCAAAAATGCATGAAGGGGAGGGACGGGACGGGCAGAGCTCCGGAAAGGCATAGCCTTTCCGCACAGCAAGGCGGCAAAGCCGCAAAACGCCGTAAGAGAAGGGGATAGGGCTGGGCCTTTGAGAGCCCGCTGATTGGGGAACCGCTAATTGGGCTCGGGGTGCTTGTGGGCGTCGGCGACGTTATCCGGCGTGCCCGAGAGCGCCTGGCCCGGCCGGAAGGCCGCTTTCTGGAACTTGGTGCCAGCCTTGCGGATGACATCGTGCCAGCCATCGGTCCACAAGATCTGGGCCTCGCCATTCGCCACCGTCCAGGTGCCGTCGGCGCCGGAGTCGATGGTCTTGTGGGCGCTCCCGTCCGGCTTCAGCGTGATGACGAAAGTCCCGCCCGAGCCATCGCCCACGGTCCAATCACCGAAAAATCGGGCCCGGCCCGGCGCGGCAACGATGCTGCTGGGGTGGTTGAACTCGATGCGTGCCACGTCGGCCAGGTTAAAGCTCTGCTGCTTGCCGTTCTTGAGCACAATCACGATCGTGCCGCTCGCGTCCTGCGGCGTGGGCTGGGCGTTGAGCTGGACTTTGATCTGGACTGCGGCCGTCGCGAGCGCGAACACACCGAGGGTCCAGACGATCTTCGAGCGATTACGCATGGCAATCCTCCTCCGAACGGAGCTTGACACTGAGAAACCTGCTCCATTCTAGCTGAGTTCGAGGATTCGGCGGCTTAAAGTGGAATGGCGCGTTCTCTTGAGTAGCTCTTGATTCGCCCACGAAAGATAGGTCCAGATCAACTTTTCTTTAGAGTACTCACTCGGCTGCTTCTCGTAAAACTCGGCGGCCTCCTGCATTCGTTGACGTCCGTCAGCAACGTCCTCGTCCGCTGCATTCGGGAGCATTTCCCAGTAAGCCAGAGCCGCGTCTACGGAGGCGCGCTAGCTACCCACCACGTTCTTGCGCGTGAGAAGCTGCTTCAACAGTTGCTTGGCAGTGGCTAGGGCCTGCGCAATTCCTGGATCGACTGCCGCCTGTACTCGGGGGTCGCTCATCATCGAGGGCGTGTCGCCTCGTCAGGTCTCACCGGTGAAAGCGAAATGCGCGGACGAAAAGTGCCAGGGATTTATTTTCCTTGTGACGCTGGATTCCCGCCTGCGCGGGAATGACGCGGTTCGAAGGAGTCGCCTGGCGAATTAAGCTCTCGTGCGACGCGGCCTCTGGCGGCGAGAGCTGCGCAGGTCGCGCTTCCCAAAGGACGGCGTGCGTGCTACTGTAGCGCGTTTGCCGCGTGCGTCTGTCATTTTCAGGGCGAGATTCCTCGCTGCGCTCGGAATGACGTGGTTGGGAATCGCGGACGGGAGCCCGATTTCATGCCGAGCCTGGAACCGAAGCCGAGCGATCAGCGGAAGTCTGGCGATCAGCCGCCTTTGTTTGCCCCCGGAAACACGCTTCCGTTCTTCCTGGTGACGGTGCTGTTCCTGCTCTGGGCGATTCCCAACAATCTGAACGATATTCTGATCAAGCAGTTCATGAAGTCATTCGAGATCACCCGATTTCGCGCCGGGCTGATTCAATCCGCGTTTTACCTGGGATATTTCACGCTTTCGATGCCGGCGGCGCTCATCATGCGCCGCTACGGGTACAAGGCTGGTCTCGTGACCGGACTCTTTCTCTACAGCGCCGGAACGTTCCTGTTCTGGCCGGCGGCGATCGTCCAGGAGTATGGATTCTTCCTGCTGGCGCTGTTTGTGATTGCGAGCGGCCTGGCCTTCCTTGAGACCGGATCGAATTCCTTCATCGCGACCCTCGGACACCCGAAAACCTCGGAGCGACGCCTGAATTTCTCGCAGGCGTTCAATCCGATCGGGGCCATCAGCGGCGCTTTGATCGGCACCATCTTCATTCTGTCCGGGGTCGAACTCAGCCCGCAGCAGACCGCGGCTTTGAAGCTTGCCGGAACCTATCAGGACTATCTGCGCAGCGAGATTTTGCGCGTGGTCACCCCGTATCTGGTGCTCGGCAGCGTGGTGTTCATCTGGGCGCTGCTGATCATCCGCACGCGCTTCCCGAAGGTGGCGGAAGAGGCGCAGCCGCTGCATGAACGGGCCTCGGGAAGGTTCCGCGATCTGTTTCACTATCCGCACTTCGTTCAAGGCGTGATCGCGCAGTTCTTCTACGTGGGCGCGCAGGTGGGCACCTGGAGCTACTACATCCAATACGTTCAGGACTACACGGGACGCCCGGAGAAGTTTGCCGGGTATCTCCTGACGGGGACGCTGGTGGCTTTCGGAATCGGCCGATGGGTGGCCACCTACCTGATGAAATTCTTCGAGCCCAGCCGGCTGATGGGGGTTTACGGCATGATCAACGTGGGGCTGGTCGGGGCGGCCGTCGTTTTGCCCGGCTGGGGCGGTGTGTGGGCGGTGTTCCTGACCAGCTTCTTCATGTCGCTGATGTTTCCCACCATTTTTGCGCTCAGCATCAAGGAATTGGGCGCCAACACGAAGCTCGGCGGGTCAATGCAGATCATGGCGATCGTGGGCGGCGCGGCGGCCCCGCCCGCCATGGGCCTGGTTTTTCAGGCCGCCCACAGCATGGCCGCGGCCATGGCGATTCCGCTTCTGTGCTACGCGTTCATCGCCTACTATGCCTTCTACGGGTCCAGGGTGCGCGTGCCGCACGGTCTGGAACTGGCGGCGGAGTAGTCCGGGACGGCGATCTTTCCTGTTGCATGTGGCACTGCGGGTGCGGTTCCACCATCCAAGCCAATAGATACAAGTTTGCACGGCGGCAGCGCGACGGAGGTACGGCGGTGAGCAGGAGCAAACGGGGTCCACGGGAGGCGTTCGGCAAGCCGGGCATCGAGCCGCGCTGGACGCACGGCGGCAAGGACGGCGTTGGCACCGCTTATTCCGCTTCGGCGCGCGTGTGGTTCACGGTGTGGAACGGGATCCTGACCGAGGTCTACTATCCGACGGTGGACCGCCCGCAGCTTCGCGATCTCCAGCTCCTGATCACGGACGGGCGCACCTTCTTTCACGAAGAAAAGCGGAACCTTCGTTCGCGGTTCGAACGCCTCTCGGACCATACGCTCGGCTATCGAGCCATAAACTCCGATCCCGATGGACGCTACGAGATCGTGAAAGAGATTATCGCGGACCCGCATCAGTGCTGCGTCCTGCAGCGCGTCGAACTCCGGGGCGACGAAGGCTTTCTCGCCGGCCTGCGGCTTTACGTGTTGTGCGCGCCGCACCTGGAAGTCGGAGGCTGGGGCAACCATGGCTACGTGACGGAAGCGGCGGGCCGGCGGATCCTGGTGGCGGAGAAGCAGGGCACGTGGCTTGCGCTGGCGGCCACAGTGCCCTTCTCACAACTCTCCTGCGGTTACGTGGGCGCGAGCGACGGCTGGACCGACTTGCACGAAGACTTCCGCATGGACTGGGAATTCGATCGGGCGCCCGACGGCAACATCGCATTGACGGGGCATCTCGACCTCGGATCCGAGCGGGGGTTTACTCTGGGCCTCGCTTTCGGGGAGAGTCTGCACAACGCGACCACCACGCTGCTGCAATCCCTTGCCACACCCTTCGAAAAGCAGCATCAGCGCTACGATCAGCAGTGGGAACGCGCCTGCCGCAAGTTTACTTTGCCTTTGGGCCGGGTCTCCGGAGACGGCGGCAATCTCTTTCACAGCAGTTGCAGCCTGCTGCTCGCGCACGAGGACAAATCGTACCCCGGCGCCTTTATCGCCTCGATGTCGATTCCGTGGGGCGAGTCGAAGGGTGACGAGGACATGGGCGGCTACCACCTGGTGTGGACGCGCGACCTGGTGAACAGCGCCACGGGCCTGCTCGCGGCCGGCGACGTCGAAACGCCGCTGCGGGCGCTCATTTATCTGGCGGTCTGCCAGCAGGAGGACGGCGGCTTTCCCCAGAACTTCTGGATCGACGGCGACTCTTACTGGCAGGGCATTCAGCTCGACGAAGTAGCCTTCCCCATCCTGCTCGCCTGGCAGTTGCGGCGCGCCAATGCGCTCCAGGACTTCGATCCTTACCCCATGGTGCTGCGTGCCGCGTCCTTTTTGGTGCAGTACGGTCCCGTGACCGAGCAAGAGCGCTGGGAAGAGGCCAGCGGATATTCGCCCTCCACGCTCGGGGCGAACATCGCAGCGCTGGTCTGCGCGGGCCGCCTTGCGCGCGAGCGCGGGGACCCGGATACGGCGCAGTTTATCGAGGAATTTGCCGACTTCCTGGAATGCCATTTGGAGAGCTGGACCGTGACCACCGCGGGGACGCTCGTGCCGGGCATCCCACGGCACTTTATCCGGATCTTGCCGGCCAGCGTTAACGATCCCTCGCCGCGCGAAGATCCGAATGAAGGCGTGCTGGCGCTCGCGAATCAGCCGCCCGGCGGACCTTACGAGTATCCGGCGCGCGAGATCGTGGACGCGGGCTTCCTCGACCTCGTGCGGTTCGGCGTGCGCAAGGCGGATGACGCCTTGATGAGGGATTCGCTGGCCGTGGTCGACGCGGTGCTCAAGGCCGATACGCCGTGGGGGCCGTGCTGGCGCCGTTACAGTCATGACGGCTATGGGCAGCGCGACGATGGCGGCCCTTACGAGGGCTGGGGACGCGGCCGCGCCTGGCCGCTGCTGACGGGCGAACGCGCGCATTACGAGCTGGCGGCCGGCCGGGACGTCAGCCTGTATATCCGGGCCATCGAGGGCTTTGCTTCGTCTACGGGACTGCTTCCCGAGCAGGTCTGGGACGCTCCCGACCTTCCTGAAGCTTACATGTTTCTGGGACGACCCACCGGGGCGGCCATGCCGCTGATGTGGGCGCACGCCGAGTACATCAGGCTGCTGCGCTCGGTCTCCGACGGCCAGGTGTTCTCGCTCATTCCCGACGTGGCCGAGCGCTACCTCGGCAATCGACGCTCATCGTGCGGGCTCGAAGTGTGGAAATTCAACCGCCAGGTGCGAACCGTGCAGCGCGGGCGCATCCTGCGCGTCATCGCGGGCCTGCCCTTCGAACTGCGCTGGACGATGGACGAGTGGCAGACGTCGCAGCAGACCCCTTCGCGGCCTACCGCGATCGAGCAGCATTGGGTGGACGTCGCCGTATCGCCTGACCAGCAGGCGCCGGTCCGCTTCACGATTTTCTGGCCGGCGGCGAATCGCTGGGAAGGCAGCGAGTTCAAGGTCGACGTGGGGCCTTGAACGGAAATGCCGCTTAGCCGCAATGCAGGCCGCCGGCGAGAGGTTCCACATGAGAATTCTGGTCAGCGGCTCGAGCGGGCTCGTCGGGTCGGCGTTGCTGCGTGTCCTATCGAGAGCGGGTTACTCCGTAGCGCGCCTGGCGCGGCCGGGAAGGTTGCCGGTCAAGGGCGATGTCGTTTGGGATCCTGCCAAGGGAGTGATCGACCGAGCCTCCCTCGAAGGCCTTGATGCCGTCGTGCATCTTGCCGGCGAAAACATCGCAAGCGGCCGCTGGACTCCAAAACGGAAGCAACGTATCCGCGAAAGCCGTGTGAAAACAACGCGGCTGCTGGCGGAAGCCTTGGCCGGCCTCGACCGGCCGCCGCGCGTGCTGGTGGCGGCTTCGGCCACGGGCATTTACGGTGATCGCGGCGACGAGGTGCTCACTGAGCAGAGCGCCGCCGGGACGGGCTTCCTGGCGGAGGTCTGCCGGGATTGGGAGGCAGCCTGCGAGCCCGCCACGCAGCGGGGAATCCGCGTGGTGAATCTCAGGTTTGGCATGGTGCTCTCGGCGGCCGGCGGGGCGCTCGCGCTCATGCTCCCCGCATTCAGGCTGGGCCTGGGTGGGCCGCTCGGCCGTGGAAAGCAGTACCAGAGTTGGATCACCCTGGAGGATGTGCTTGGCGTGGTTCAACACGCGGTCACGGATGAGCGACTGCGCGGGCCGGTGAACACGGTCGCGCCCGAGGCCGCGACCAATCGCGAGTTCAGCAAGAAGCTCGGGAGGGCTCTCGGCCGTCCGGCTGTCCTGGCCGTGCCCGGCTTTGTTCTGCGCTTGACCTTCGGTGAGATTGCGGATGATGTGCTCTTGGCCAGTGCTCGAGTGTCTCCTGCCCGCCTTCAGGCTTCAGGCTACAGGTTCCTCTACCCGAAGCTCGAAGCCGCGCTCCGCCATGTGCTCGGTTCAGCGCGCGGGTAAGGCTTCAGCGGTCTCTCTCGACCGCGCAGGCGCTGACTGATCGTGGCTGGCGGGGCCGTCGGAAATCGGCCTCAAAGCCTCTCACCGCGGCTCAGTCTCTCGACGATTCCCTCCATCTCGGCGAGTGGAATGAAGATTTTCCCTCCCAGCTTTATCGAGAAAAACCGGCCTGTTTGCATCCAACGGTAAAAGGTCGAGCGTCCGACCGAGATCCCGAGGCGTACATCCAGAATTTGCATGGCCTGGTCAGCCGACAGCATGGTTGGCCGGCCGGGACCCCAGGGCTGAAGGTGGCGTGAGGGGTTGGGATAAGACGCGAGAAACATGTCCATAGCTCACCTCTTGATTGCAAGGCTCCTGGGCTGATTCGACGGCGTGCCTGGGCCGCGCATCTGTGGGAGCTTGAGTACGATCGCCTGCGGCAACGCCTTGGGGCGCTCGCCGGCCGTCGCCCACCGAGCCTGCTAGTGTTGCTCTCCGAGAAAACTCTGCCGTTCGGCCGCCAAGCGTCGACGGTCGCCCGTGCGGCCGGTTCCGGCGCCCCCGACCTGTTCCGTGCGAACGGGTCCGAACTTTCCTTGCTCGAGCAGCGCGGAGGAGGGCTGGTGCGAGGAATAGAAGATCGGCTCGCGCCACTGGCGCTGATGCTGCAGGCACCTGCCTTCACCGTCTGTGGCGGGGAATACACAACCTCGTTCCGAGCATCGGCCCGGCGGGTCCAATCCCACAGCCCGTGGGGGGATTTTGGGGACGCCGCCCCCCGGGCTGGGACGAACGAGCGGCTGCCAGCAGAAGGGCAGGGCAAGTTGACGCGGCTGAGCGTGTCTCACCGCGGGTGGGATTCGCTGTTTAGGTTCGGTTGACCTTGAAATCGGCTCACTTCTGGTCATACGCACCTCCGGGCCGGGGAAGACGCGTGAGTACCGTCAGCCCCCCGGTCGCTAAGTTTCGAGCGCTGCGCAACTTCGGGTGTAAGACACCGCGGCCCGCGAGACCGTCCCGAGGCAAGGGTGAAGAGCCCGATCGGCCTGCGCCGGCGTAGCCTATTGCACAGGACTCGACAAAAGATTTTTTTCTTGCATTCTAGCCTACGTTCTGTTAAACCAGTAAGCGCCAATGAGTAATACGGGATTAGACACGCTTCGGAAGTCAGTTCTTGCGAGGAGCAGTTCTCGGCGGGCGGCAAGCGGAATCCCGGCAACCGAATCAGGTCCCCGCGGTCCGGGCCGACTAGGGGGACAACACAGCATTTTGCATGCTGGTGCGCAGGTAATAGAAACCGTCGGCCCTGTCCGTAACCGGAAGGAACCTGGGATCGCTTCGGCGCCATTACGGCTGAGGATCGGGGCCAGGTGGCGAGACCTCCTGCCGCAAGGGCAGCCTCGTAGTAGTTTAATTCTGTTGTAGATGACGCTTTAGTTACCGTCATGTCGCAAAAAAAAGGCCCCGAAGGACCAAAGGAAATTATCCGGCTCTGCGCTGCCCCAGCCTGCCCCCGGCGGGCGTCGATGCCTTCCTGACGTAAGCTACAGCCCGGAGCGGCGAGCCTCGACGTCTAATCGAGCTTAGGCGGCAGATTGAAGTGTAGCCTAAGCACCTAGTAAAGTCAAGCAAAATATTTTGGAGGTATTGAATTATGGCCAAGTTAGACGCTGCTAAGATCATCAAAAAGGTGCGGACGCGACTGGGGGTGAGCCAGGAAGGGCTTTCCCGGCGCTTAAACGCAACCAAGGGAGCCGTGCAGCACTGGGAACGGGGGCGGAATCATCCGGACCTGGCGCGGCTGATGGCTCTGAGGCAAATCTGCCCGCCCGGAGCCGAGCGCAAGATGCTGGATGCGCTCATTAAAGAGACCCAGGGCCGCATCGCCATGCCGCCCGGGGACCTGTATCCGGGCGGAGGCGGGTCTTCTCTCCTCCAGAAGGAAAACGGCCGGCTTCGCGCGCAGATTACCCGGTTGGAAACGGCCATGCAGCGCAAGACCGAGCAACTGCGCATCCTCGAGGAGTTGGCGTCGGACCTGCAGCGGCAGAATGCCGAGCTCAAGAGCACCAGAGCTGGCGCCTGACGTTCCAGCCCGTACCAGCGGTCCCTGCAGCGGGGCGTAACCGGTCCATCTCAGGGCTCCGGCGAGGCCAGCTTCCTGAGTAATTCGGGCAGTCGACGCGTAAAGGCAGAGCGAGCCAGAACCTCATCGCAGCCCGCCCCTCGCGCAGCAGCGATGGTTTCGGCGGCCACGTGTGAGGCAAATCCCAGCACAGGCGCCGAGCCGGTCACAGGGTCGGCCTTGAGGGCGCGCAGGACATCCAGCGCCGAAGGCGCGCTCAGGTCCAGGATCACCGCGCCCACACCGCCTTGTGCCGCGCGATCCTTCGCCCTGGCGACGGGGACCACGTCCAGATCCACGCCGATCTGACGGGCGGTTTCCCGGATTCGCGCCGCGAAGAACAGGTCGTCAACCACGGCAATCAGTCTCAAGGGTCCGCCTCTCCGGAATCCGTGCGGCTTACCTCCGCACCGCCCGACTCCGCCATTTATCTTAACCGACCAGCCTCCGAATTGCTGTCTTCTCCGCGCTGCGAGGCTCGCGACGCCGTTTCGCAGCTACAGAATGCGGTGGTATAGTATCGGGGTTCTGCAGCCAGCCTTCACGGGGGTAGGATTCGATAATGCGTCATTCCACGGTCATGCTTCTGTCTGCAGGGGTATTCGCGGTTGCGGTCAACGCGGCCGCTCAGACTGCTCCGGCAGGCTCCAAGCCCCTCTCCACCCGCGTCGTGGCATATCAGATTGACGCTCGACTGAACCCCGCCAACAAGACAGTGGACGCGACCGAAACCCTCACGTATCGCAATCTTACCGGCCAGCCGCAGCAGACCTTTCCTTTTCACTTGTACCTCAACGCTTTTCAGCCCCAATCGACGTTTATGACCGAGGTTCGACGAGGCGGGACGCGCGGCACGGGTCCGGACCAGGGTTGGGACCCGAAGCATTATGGCTCCATCGAGATTCGCTCGCTCGCTGTCGACGGCATGGGCGACCTCACCCGGCAATTGCAGTTCACCCAACCGGACGACCATAATGCGGACGATCATACCGTAGTCCAGGTCACGCTCCCGAAGCCGGTCGCGCCCAACGCGGACGTCACCTTCAGAATTGTGTTTCATGACCAGTTGCCCGAGGTTGTAGAGCGTACCGGCTACAAGCGCGATTTTTACATGATCGGCCAGTGGTTCCCAAAAGTCGGGGTCTGGTGGAAGGGCGCCTGGAACTGCCATCAGTTCCATTCCACTTCGGAATTCTTTGCGGACTTCGGCACCTTTGACGTCAAGGTCACGGTGCCGCGCAACTACCTGACCGGCGCCGCCGGGGACCTCGTTAGTCAGGAAGACAATCCCGACGGCACCAAGACGTTGCGTTACCGGAGCGAAGACGTGCACGACTTCTCCTGGACGGCGAGCCCCGAGTTCACAGACGTGGAAGATTCATGGGAGGGCAGCGCGGGCACGGTGAAGATCCACCTCCTGACGTCGCCGGGACATCTCAAGCAGGCACAACGCTACATCGACTGCGTGAAGGGAACGCTCGAGATGTTCCAGCGCTGGTACGGCGTTTACCCGTATGATCGCATCACGGTCGTCGATCCGCCGGAGGGCGGTAGCGACGCCGGCGGCATGGAGTATCCCACGCTGATCACCGGCGACAGCGGCTGGTTCGTGCCCGATGGTCTCAAACTCATCGAACTCGTGACCGAGCACGAGTTCGGGCACCAGTACTGGTACGGCATGGTGGCGACCAACGAATTCGAAGAGGCCTGGCTTGATGAGGGCATCAACAGTTATACCGAAGCGAAGGTCATGGACGCGTTATACGGCAAGGGCCGCTCGGCCATCGACATCGCTGGCGCGACCATTGACGACGCCGGTACCCAACGCCTTTCTTACCTCGGCGTGGCCGACACCGACCCCTTGACTCACTTCGCCTACCAGTTTATCAGCAGCAGCGCCTACGACGGGATCACTTACGGCAAGACCGCGACAGTGCTCCTCACGCTCGAAGGCATCATCGGCGAAGACACGATGCGCAATGCCATGCACACTTACTTCGAGCGCTACAAGTTTACTCATCCGACCGGCACCGATTTCCTGAAGACCATTGAGGACGTGTCGGGCCAGGACTTGAGCTGGTACTTCGATCAGGCGGTTTCCGGAACCAACGTCCTCGACTACGAAGTGCTCACCATCCGCTCCGATCGCGCTGACTGGTACGTGAAGAATCCGCCGCCGGAGAAAAAAGGTCAGACAACCTACCGCGACCAGGTGCTGGTGCACCGCAAGGGCGATTTCATATTCCCGACCGAGACCGAGGTTCGCTTCGACAACGGCGAGACCGTGCGTGAGAAGTGGGATGGACGTGACCGCTGGGTCCGCTACGAGTACGTCAAGAAAGCCAAGGTCGTTTCTGCCGAGGTTGATCCCGACCACAAAGTCAGGCTCGACAAGGATTTTTTCAATAACAGCCAGACGGCGGACGCGAACAACAAGGCCACAAACAAGTTGGCAATTTACTGGATGTTTCTGACCCAACTCGGGAATCAGCTCGTGGCCTGGCTTATGTGATGGAATCTTGAATCTTCAATCGAGCGGAGGACCGTCGTGGTAGGAGCCGGATGGAGCTTGGTTTGGCGCAGGCAGCGGTTGCTGTGGTGGCTTTACCTCGTGAGCCTGGTGATGGGCTGGTTTGCCGCGCAGCCGCTAGTGGCCACCATCAGCCCGGTGCTCGATCATAGCCTCGAGGCCGGCCATCTCTACCATGGATTCGACCTGGCCACCTTCGCCGGGCTCATGATGAATCCGGGTGCGAGCACCCCGGCGCCGGGCACTGCGGCGACCTGGCTCGGTGTGATCTTTCTCGTGCTGATGATCCTGCTGACAGGCGGGATTCTCAGGGTCTACAACGAGGATCGCACCTACGCGACCAGTGAGTTCTTCGGCGCGTGCGGCCAATACTTCTGGCGCTTTGTCCGGCTGCTGATTTTTCTGCTTCTCGTCCTGATTGCCCCGGCCCTGGTTTACTCGGGCTCTTACGCCTGGTCGAATCACCTTGCGGACCGCATCGCGTCGCCCACCCCGGGCCTCGTGGTCGGCTTTGGCGGCACTTTGATCGTGCTGTTTCTGCTGATGTCGATTCGTCTCTGGTTCGACATGGCCGAAGTGCATGCCGTGGCCGAGAACGAGTACGCCTCGCGCCGGGCGGTGGCGAGCGCCTTCCGCCTTACGCGGCGTAACTTCGGATCGCTTTTCTGGATGTACTTCCGTGTGAGCTTTCTCGCCTGGGCAGGCACGGTTCTGGGGTTATGGGTTTGGGCGAAATTCGTGCCTCCGGAAGGCCTCAAGAGATCATTCCTGATTACCCAGGCGATCATTTTCCTCTGGATTCTGACGCGGCTGTGGCAGCGCGCCAGCGAGACGCTCTGGTATCAGGCGCATGCGCCGGTTCCCGAGCTCATCCCCGAAGCTTATTCTACATACCAACCGGAACCGGCTGTCACTGAGCCGGGACCGGAGCCGCCTCCCGCGGCGGTTTCACTCTGACCGGGACCTGTGTCGTTGCCAAGACATCCGCACCCCTCGCCGTAAAGTGACCGGCCACCGGATTGACGCTGTGCTACTCTTCTTACGAGGTGCTTGCGGCTGCGAGCCTCCGAGGCGGAGCCGCCGGCGAACCTGGCTCGGGCAGGGAATCGATGGCAAATCAACCGAACACATTTTCGGAATGGCTAAAGTATGTTCGCCGCGTGTCGCAGGCGGTTGACTCAGGCCGAAGCATCGCGCTCGGTCCGTCCCCGAGCCCGCCTGTTCCGCCCTTGATCGCGGAGCGGAAGGCGGAGGGCGCGAAGGTGCTCTACTGCTCGCCCCATCCCGATGACGAGTCGCTCGGGGGCGCGTTCGCGTTGCGTCTGCGCCTGGAGGCGGGAGCGCAGGTGACGAACGTCGCCATCACGCTCGGCTCCGCCGTCGATCAGCGTGACCGCAGACGGCGCGAGTTGACTTCCGCCTGCCAGGTTCTGGGGTTTGAGCTGCTTGTGCCTGCGGAGCCGGGAGCGGCTGCGGCCGACGGGTTCGAGGATGTTACGCTCGAGTCGCGCCGTGCGGATCCGCAAGCCTGGGCGGCCCGCGCGCAGACGCTGTGCGGCATCTTCACGAGCGAGCAGCCCGAGGCGATCTTCGTGCCGCACTCCGACGATTTCAACAGCACTCATATCGGCACGCACTACCTCGTGTTTGACGCGCTGGACGAGTATTTCTCCAGGCGCCCGAAAGCCAGAGTGATTGTGGTTGAAACCGAATTCTGGCATGAGATGGCTGACCCCAATCTGATGGTCGGGATCACGGCTGAACAGGCGGCCATCCAGATGACCGCTGCTACCGAGCACGGCGGCGAAATGGCGCGCATGCCCTATCATCTCCTGCACCCGTGCCGCCTGATGAACAACGTACGGCGCGGCTCCGAGGTGGTGGGCGGGCAGGGAGCGGGCGTGCAGCCCTTCGCCTTCGCAGAGGTGCATCGCGTCCGATTCCGGCATGGACGCGAGCTTGCCGAAACGCCGGCTGCGGGCCACATCCTTCCGCCGTCCGACACCGCCACTCTCGACTGGCTCCGGCGCGAGTTTGGCTTCGAGGTGCCGGCGTGAACTCGATGCAGGCGCCTCCGCGGAGCCCGAACCACCAGAAGCCGCAGCCCGGGCCACCTCGGGTCGCGGAGCGGCTCAGCTACGGCTGGCGGCAGGCGCGGCGCATCTTTCATCTGCTGATCGGCCTTACTTTCTTTTTCTTCGCCGCCGCCGGCGCCACGCTGTCGTATTCGGAGTGGCAGGAATATTCCGCGACGCCTGCCAATGGGATCTGGCGATTCGCGATGCTTTCGAGTTTCACAGTCCTGCTCGTGATCTTCGGCGTGTACTCCATTGCGAAGGTCCGGAGCGTGCGCTGAGCGGTGCGCCCGCGCAGCCTTACGCGATCCGGGGGCCTCGAGCGAATCCAGGGAGGAATGCTGCGTCATGCGGCGCGCGAACTACGTCGAGAGTTTGCTGCAAGACGTCCGATACGGCTTGCGCCAATTGCGCCGCAGCCCCGGCTTCGCGGCGGTGGCTGTCGCTACGCTGGCGCTCGGCATCGGAGCTACCACGGCCATCTTCAGCGTGGTTGACGCGGTGCTGCTCCATTCGGCGCCCTACGCGAGTCCTTCCGAGCTTGTGGAGATCACGGAACGCGGCCCCCACACGGCAGCGGGCGAGATTAACGAGGTTTCGGCAGGAGATTTTGCTGACTGGCAGGAGCAGTCGCCGGCCTTCCGGGCCCTGGGCGCGTATCAATCCTGGGAATTTCATGCCCTGACCGGCGGAGGCGAGCCGGACGAAGTGTGGGCCTCGCCGGTCACAGCGAATCTTTTTCAAGTGCTGGGCGTCAGAGCCGACCGCGGGCGCATCTTCGCTCCGAACGAAAGCCAGGCCGTGGTTCTAAGCCATGGGTATTGGCAGAGCCACTTTTCGTCCAATCCCAAGATCATCGGGAAGGTGCTGGCGCTTGATGGCAAGCCCTACACCGTGGTCGGCATCGCGCCTGCGGATTTTGAGTTTCCGGCGGCCAATACGCAGATGTGGATTCCTGTGACGTTCGGCGCTCGTGAAAGAGCCGATCATGAGGATCGCAGGCTTAGCGTCATCGCGCGCCTCAAGCCAGGGGTCACGCTCGAGCAGGCGGAAGCGGAAATGGACACGGTAGCCCGCCGCCTGGGAGTGCAGTATCCCAAGACAAACGCGGGATGGAGCGCTCCCGTCAGCCGTTTCAGAGGTACGGAGGTCCGCGGCACGCTCCGGACGGCCATCCTCGCGCTGCTGGGAGCTGTGGTCCTTGTGCTGATGATCGTCTGCTCGAACGTTGCCGGAATGTTGCTTGCTCGCGGCTCTGCCCGGCAAGGAGAGATCGCCATCCGCGCCGCTCTCGGCGCTGGCCGGGTCAGGCTGATCCGGCAGTTGGTGGTCGAAAGCGTGCTGCTGGCCGGCGCAGCCGGAGCGGGCGGCCTCGTGCTGGCGCGGTGGGGTCTCGCCGTGATCGTCAATCTGGTGCCGAAGTACAACCTCGTTGAGACGCAGGCCCTGCACCAAATCTCCATGAATCCCGTCGCGTTCGGTTTCGCCGCTGCGCTCTCCCTGCTGACGGGAATCGTGGTTGGCCTGCTGCCCGCTCTGCGGGTGTCGAGCCTGAACATCGGCGAATCGCTCAAGGAGCACGGACGGACCGCGGCGGCAGGCGCCGGTGGCGTCCGATTGCAGCGCGCGCTGGTTGTTTCCGAGGTTGCGCTCGCCCTGGTGCTGCTGGTCGGCGCGGGCTTGATGATCCAAAGCTTCGAGGGCCTGCAAACGGCTCCGACCGGCTTCAATCCCGATCATCTTCTGACCGTGCGTGTGCCACTCCTCCAGTACAAGTATTCGCCAGGCGCGCAGTCCACGAATTTCTACCGTGCAGCCCTCGACCGCATCAAGGCGATACCCGGCGTCGAATCCGCCGCCATGGCGAACAACCTGCCTTTCACCGGATTTCACGTCTCGCTCGTGATTCCCGGCGCAGCGAATTCACCGGCAGGTCCGGGCAGCACTGTCGGGGTGGCCGGGCGCAGTGTAAGTCCTGGATACTTTCAGGCTATGGGCGTACGACTGCTCGAAGGGCGTGATTTCACCGAGGCTGAAAATCAGAGTGGCGCTCGCTGCGTGCGGATTGTGAACGAGGCGATGGCGCGCGTTTACTGGCGGGGAGAAGACCCTGTCGGAAAACAACTGCCGGGTGTCTGCCCTAAAAACGCGACTGCGACCATTGTGGGCGTTGTTGCCGACTCGAAGCAGGACTCGGTGGAGGCGCAGGCCGCGCCGGAGCTGTACGAGCCTTACGGCCAGCACCCATTTGCATCATTCCTGGTGACGTTCGCAATCCGCACGGCCTCGGATCCGCGCGACGTCGCCTCAGCCGTTCGAAATGCCGTGTGGCAGGTCGACCGCGATCAGCCTGTGATCCAGATGCGCACGATGGAAGACGTGATTTCGGAATCGATCTGGCGCCAGCACCTTTCCGCGTCGATCCTGGGCCTGTTCGCCGCCATCGCTCTTCTGCTGTCGGCCATAGGCATCTACGGAGTGCTTTCGTATTCGGTCACGCGGCGCACGCACGAGATCGGCATTCGCTCGGCTCTAGGCGCCAGGCGACGCGACATTCTGCGCATGGTGCTGGGAGAAGGCCTATTGCTGATCTCGACGGGCCTCGGCGCAGGGATCGTGACTGCCCTGGCCCTGACGCGCCTCGTGTCGGGCTTGCTGTACGGCGTCCGGCCACGCGATCCCCTGACCTTTGCTGCTCTGGCGTTGTTGCTCGGCGGCGTTGGGTTGCTTGCCACCTGCGTTCCCGCCTGGCGCGCGGCGAAAGTCGATCCCATGGTGGCGTTGAGGTGCGAATAGTCTTCATTTAGGAGTTGAGGCTCGAGCCGGATACCACCATGAGCGATCAAGACGGAAAACCCGTAGCGGCGACAGACGAAGGGAGCCGATTCTTCGGGACCCCCGCGGACCTCGGGGCCTGGCAAGCCGATCGCGACCTGGGCCAGCCGGGCGAATATCCCTTCACTCGCGGCATCTACCCCGACATGTACCGGCGCCGGCCGTGGACGCGCCGGCAGTACGCGGGCTTTGCTACCGCGGCAGAGTCAAACGCGCGCTACCGCTATCTGCTGGCGCAAGGCACCACGGGTCTTTCCGTGGCCTTCGACCTGCCGACGCAAATCGGCCTCGATTCGGACCACCCTCTCGCGCAGGGCGAGGTGGGACGCGCCGGCGTGGCGATCGATTCGCTCGAAGATATGGAGCAGCTCTTCGAGGCCATTCCGCTCGAACGCGTCTCCACTTCGATGACCATCAACTCCACGGCGCCCATCCTGCTGGCGCTGTATTTTGCGGTGGCCGAGAAGCAGGGCGCGGACCTCGCCAAGCTATCGGGAACCGTGCAGAATGACATCCTGAAGGAATACATCGCGCGTGGGACTTACATCTACCGGCTCGGTCCGGCGCTGCGCCTGGCCACCGACATCTTCGCCTTTTGCCACGAGGCCGCTCGGCAGTGGAATACGATCTCGATCAGCGGTTACCACATTCGCGAGGCCGGGTCCACGGCTACCCAGGAGGTCGCCTTTACGCTGGCCAACGCCACGGCCTACGTGGAAGCGGCGATGGCGCGCGGCCTGGCGGTGGATGAGTTTGCGCCACGTCTCTCCTTTTTCATGAACGCGCACAACGGTCTGCTGCAGGAGGTGGCGAAATTCCGCGCCGCGCGGCGCCTGTGGGCGCGCCTGATGCGCGAGCGCTTCGGCGCCCGCAGTCCCCGCTCCTGGACATTCCGCTTTCACACCCAGACCGGCGGCTCCACGCTCACCGCGCAGCAGCCCGACGTCAACCTGGTGCGCGTGACGCTGCAGGCTCTCTCCGCGGTGCTCGGCGGTACCCAGTCGCTCCACACCAACGCCCGCGACGAGGCGCTGGCCCTGCCGACCGAGGCTTCGGCGCTGCTCGCCGTGCGCACGCAGCAGATCATCGCCGCGGAGAGCGGCGTTACCAACGCGGTCGATCCGCTGGGCGGGTCTTACTACATCGAACGCCTCACGGATGAAATCGAGGAGGGCGCCCGCACGTATCTGGGCAAGATCGAGGCGCTCGGCGGCGTGCTTCATGCCATCGAAAGCGGATACATCCAGCGTGAGATTCAGGAATCGGCGTATCGCTGCCAGCAGGCCATCGAGCACGGCGAGCAGGTGGTGGTGGGCGTGAACCGCTACCACGAAGACGGCGCGAAGCATCTGCCCATTTTGCACATCGACCCCCGCACGGAACAGGCCCAGGTGGAGCGCCTTCGCCGGATGCGGGAGCGCCGCGACAACATCCGGACCCGGGCGGCGCTCGGCGTGATTGAATCGTGCGCGCGCTCGGATTCGAACCTGATGCCCGCGATTCTGGAAGCCGTGAAGGCCTACGCCACCGTGGGCGAGATCTCCGATACGCTGCGACGCGTTTTCGGCGAGTATCACGAGTCGGTGGTCATCTAGCGCAAGCCGTTCAACTTTGCGCTCGGAGTCTGACATCCATGGCAACACTCCAATTCCTTGGCGCCGCCGGCTCAGTGACGGGTTCGCGCTACCTGATCGAGGCTGGCGGCGAACGTCTGCTGGTCGACTGCGGACTGTTCCAGGGCGAGAAGGAGCTGCGGCTGCGCAACTGGAGCCCGCTACCCGTCGCTGCCGGAAGCATCCATGCGCTCGTCCTGACGCACGCGCATCTCGACCACACCGGTTACATTCCGCGTTTGATCAAAGAGGGATTTCGGGGCGAAATCTTCTCGACAGCGGCCACAATCGATCTGTGCCGGCTTCTGCTGCCCGACTCGGGCCACTTGCAGGAAGAAGACGCCACGTACCAAAATCAGAAGGGCATCTCGAAGCACAAGCCCGCGTTGCCGCTGTACACCTATGACGAGGCGGTGGCGTCACTCAATTCGTTTCGCGCCGTGGACGAATCGAAGCCGCTGGCGATCTCCGACCATTTCAGCATCCGCTACTTCCCGGACGGACACATTTTGGGCGCACGCAGCATTCTGCTCGAGGTCCGGGAGAATGGCGCGGTGCGCCGCGTGTTCTTCTCGGGCGACGTCGGACGCGAGCAGGAGCTGCTGATCCGCCCTCCCGCCGTGCCCGAGATCGACGGCGACTATGTCATGCTCTGCGAGTCCACCTACGGCGACCGCCTGCACCCGACCGACGATTATCGGGAGCGACTGGCAAAGATCATCGAGGATACGGCGGCGCGCGGCGGCAATGTGATCATTCCGGCCTTTGCCGTGGGCCGCACGCAGGAGTTGCTATACGTCCTCCGCGAAATGATCGAGAGCGGACGCCTGCGCAAGATCCCCATCCACGTGGACAGTCCCATGGCGATCGACTGCACCGACCTGTATCGCGCGCACCACGAGGATCACAACCTGGAGATGGATAAGCTCGAGGCGCAGGGCATCAAGCCCTTTACGCCGCCCGGCGTCCACTTCGATCGCGCCGTCGCGGACTCCAAGGCCCTGAACTCAATCCGCGATCCGATGATTATCATCTCGGCCAGCGGCATGGCGACGGGCGGCCGCGTGCTCCATCATCTGAAGCGCTGCCTGCCCGACGCGCGCAATACGGTTCTGTTCGCCGGATTCCAGGCGCCTGGCACGCTCGGGCACACGCTCGTGTCCGGCGCGTCGATGGTGACGATCCACAAGGAGCAGGTTCCCGTGCGGGCTCGGATCGAGTCCATAGACAGCCTGAGCGGACACGCGGACTACGGTGAGATCCTGCGTTGGCTGGCCGGGTTTCCCAAGCCGCCCCAGAAGGTGTGGATGGTGCACGGCGAACCGGCCGGCGCGCAGTCGCTCCGCGACAAGATTGCCGCGCAGGCGAACTGGCAGGCCGAGGTCGCGCAGTATCTCCAGAAGATTACGTTGTAGGCGGAGCGTCGGCGGGCGCCACGGGCTCGAGACCGAGTTGCCCCGCGATGGCGCGCATGGCCTCGATGCAGAACGCGATGTGCTCGTCGAGCGGAACACCGAGCTCTTCGGCGCCGCGCGTGATGTCTTCGCGGCTCACCGAGCGCGCGAATGCCTTGTCCTTCATGCGCTTCTTCACGGACCTCGCTTCGAGCGAGCGGATACGATCCGGACGCACCAGCGAGCAGGCCGTGATGAAGCCCGCCAGCTCGTCACAGGCAAACAGCGACTTCGCCATCCGCGTTTCGCGCGGGACGCCCGTGTAGCCCGCGTGACCGAGGATCGCCACCCGCACGTCTTCGGGCCAGCCCAGCTCTTTCAGGACTTCGCTGCCTTTGAGGGGATGGTCCGGCGCGTCCGGATACTTCTCGTAATCGAAGTCGTGCAACAACGCGGTCACGGCCCAGCGTTCCTCATCCTCGCCAAAATTGCGGGCATACGCGCGCATGCACGCTTCCACGGCCAGCGCGTGTTTGCGCAGGCTGTCGCTCCCGGTCCACTCGGTGAGCAGCGTCCAGGCTGCATTGCGATCCGTCATGTTGTCTCCGCTCGTCGGACTCGGGGGTGAATCCCGAATCATTCAAGGCTCAAAAATTGAAAGCTCGAACGTACTGAACGCCGCGTGCCCGACGGCCGCCGGCCACGATCCGGCCAATCCGCCAGAAGGGCTCGCGCCGTTTGCGCAACAGGCGCGCGGCGGTATCGAGATCGCCCTCGGCGATCACCACCATCATGCCGATCCCCATGTTGAAAGTCCGCAGCATGTCATCCTGCGGCACCTTGCCGAGGCGCGCGATCAACGGGTAGATTGCGGGCACGGGCCAGCTTCCCAGATCGATCTCCATCCTGCAGCCGGCGGGGAGAATTCGCGGAGGGTTCTCGGTGAGCCCGCCACCGGTGATGTGGACGAGCCCCTTGAGAACCCCCGCCGATCCCGCGCCTGTGTGGCCGCGCCCGGTCTGGCGCCCGGCCGCCTTGAGCCGGCGCCCAGCCGCCTTGAGATCGAGCAGCGACTTGATCAGCGGCCAGTAGCAGCGGTGGGGCTTGAGCAGCTCGTCTCCAAGCGCGCGCCCAAGCTCAGGGACCTTCGCCTCGAGCTTGAGGCCGGCTTCTTCGATGAGCACGCGACGCGCCAGTGAATAGCCGTTGGTGTGGAGCCCAGCGGACCCGAGCCCAAGCACGACGTCGCCCGGGCGAATGCCGCGGCCGTCGATGATGCGGCGGCGCCCCACCCAGCCCACGATGCAACCCGCCAAGTCGTACTCGTTGTCCGGATAGAAGCCGGGCATCTCCGCGGTTTCGCCGCCCACGAGGGCGCAGCCGTTCGCGCGGCAGGCCTGCGCCACGCCCGAGACGATCTCGGTCACGACGTCGGGCCGCAGACGGCCGCTCGCCACGTAGTCGAGAAAGAAGAGCGGCGCGGCGCCGTGCACCGCGATGTCGTTGACGCAGTGGTTGACGAGGTCCGCGCCCACGCTGTGGTGGCGGTTCAACGCGAAGGCGATTTTGAGCTTGGTGCCGACGCCATCGACGCTCGAAACCAGCACCGCATCGCGCGGCAGGCCGTCAACGGCGAAAAAACCCCCGAACGCGCCCACGTCGCGCAGAACGCTCGGATTGAAGGTGCGGCGAGCCAGTTGCCGGATGCGCCGTTTGGCGCGATTGGCGGCATCGATGTCAACCCCGGCGTCGGAATAGCGCATGGATGGAGGAAAGTCGATGGCCGATCAGCGGATATTCGAGTGCCGAAAATCGAAATCCGAAATTCGAAACTCGCACGGCCCATCTGGCGCCGGTTTCGCATTTCGATTTTCGAGCTTCGAGTTTCGAAGTCAAAACGCTTTTCCCGTCCGCGCCCAGCGCGTCCTGCTGAGAAAGTTCTTGACGATGGAGGCGTCGAAGCGCAACCGCGCGGTCAGGCTGTCTGCCACCCAATCGCCCGTGGGAGCGTCGTACGACCAGTAGACGAAGAGCGGTTCGCCCACCACGTTTTGCACGGGCACGAAGCCCCAGAACCGGCTGTCGTCCGAATTATCGCGGTTATCGCCCATGGCGAAGAAGTAGCCTTGGGGCACATGGAGGCCGTCCGGCTGGATGAACATGGGCATCTCGTGAGCCCACTTCGGATCCAGGCCCTCCCAGGCCGGCAGAGTCGGGATCTCGTCCAGGCGCGGCGGGAAGTTGACGATCAGCGGCATGTTGGCGTCGGGAACGAACTGAGCGTAAGGCTCTTTGAGCGGCACGCCGTTGACGTACACCCGCTTGTTGACAATCTTGATCGTATCCCCGCCCATGGCGATCACGCGCTTGACGAACATCTGCGCCGGATTCACCGGATAGTGGAAGGCCACGATATCGCCCCGATGGATCTGGCGCAGCACCGGCAGCCGCCACGCGGTGTAGGGAATCTCGGGGCCGTAGAGCAGTTTGTTCAGGAAAACGTGATCGCCGATCAGGATGGTGCTCTCCATAGAACCGGTCGGAATCACGGTGGCCTCAGCCACGAAAGTGCGGATGGACACTACGGCGATCAGCACCACGAGCAGTGAGCGCAGAGTCTCCCACCAGGTTTCGTTGCGGACCACCGCGGCGGGTGGCGCTGCGGGAGGATTTGCGGAGGCTTCCTCTGCAACCGGCCCGGCATCCTCCGAAACCGCCGAATCAGTAGCCTGGTCCGCAGCCCGCTCCCCTGGCGGAACGGATTCCAATGGCGCAACCGATTCCAAACTCCGGGGAGGCTCGGGGCTCGATGCGGGGCCGGAGGCCGCACTCTCGATTTCGATTTCAGGTGTAAGGTGATTTTCCTGGTCCATGCTTATTCTCGTGGTCGGGGCGCTGCTTGCTGCGCCCCAGTTTGATTCCCCCTGACGCGGGGGCAGCAAGCAGCGCCCCTGCGATAGCCGGTCCGCTAATCTCGATTCCGCAGCGCGATCAGTTGCTCCTGGACGGCCGTGGGGTAATCCGCCGTATAGCACGCCAGGCAATAATGCCCGCGCGTGTCTTCGACCGCCGCCCGCAGCCCCTCGAGCGACAAATAACCCAGGCTGTCGGCGCCGATGAACTCACGGATGCCCTCGACCGAGTGCGTGGCCGCGATCAACTCCGACCGCATCGGCGTGTCGATGCCATAGTAGCAGGGCGAGACGGTGGGCGGGCAACTGATCCGCACGTGCACCTCGCGCGCCCCGGCCTCTTTTACGATGCGCACAATCTTCCTGCTGGTTGTGCCCCGGATGATGGAATCATCCACCAGCACCACCCGTTTACCTTCCATCAGCCGCGCCACCGGATTGAGCTTCAGCCGCACGCCGAAGTCGCGGATCGCCTGGCCCGGCTCAATGAACGTGCGGCCCACATAGTGATTGCGGATGAGGCCGAATTTCAAGGGAATTCCCGACTCCTCCGCGTAGCCGATGGCCGCGGCCACGCCCGAGTCCGGCACCGGCACCACAATGTCGGCGTCGGCCGGATGCTCGCGCGCGAGTTGCCGGCCCAGCATCTCGCGGCTGGCCTGCACGCTGCGCCCAAAGACCAGGCTGTCCGGCCGCGAAAAGTAGACGTGCTCGAAGATGCACTGCTTGGGCTGCGGCGGCGCAAAGCGCAGAAACGTGGGACCGCGATTGTCGAGCACCACCATCTCGCCCGGCTCAATGTCGCGCTCGTACTTCGCGCCGATCAGGTCAAACGCGCAGGTCTCGGAGGCAAGCACCCACGCCTGGTTCGGGGGCTCGCCCAGGCGTCCGAGCGCGAGCGGCCGGAAACCGTAGGGATCGCGAACGCCATAAATCACGTCCTTGAAGAGCATCACCAGGGAATAGGCGCCCTTCACACGGTCGAGGGCGTCGGCCACGGCCTCGGAGAGCCCGGACTGCTTGGACCGCGCAAAATGGTGCACGATCACTTCGGTGTCACTGGTGGTCTGGAAGATGTCGCCGCGGCTCTCCAGTTCCCTGCGGGAAGTGGAGGCGTTCACCAGATTCCCGTTGTGGGCAAGCGCCACCTGCCCTTTCTGGCAGCTCACCACCAGCGGCTGGGCGTTCTTGAGGTCCGTGTCGCCAGCCGTGGAGTAGCGCGTGTGCCCGATGGCCAGGCGTCCCGGCAGGCCTTCGAGGGTGGCCTCGGTGAAGACTTCGGCCACGTGGCCCATCGCCTTGTGCCCGATGATCCGCTCGCCGTCGGAGACCGCAATGCCGGCACTCTCCTGGCCGCGATGCTGCAAGGCATAGAGGCCGAGGTAAGTCAACTTCGCCGCCTCAGAGTTGCCGTGCACGGCGAAGATGCCGCAATGGTCGCGGAAGTGGTCGTCAGGGATGGAATGGGCTGGAAAACTACCTGGATTCAAGCAAGCTCCCCACTGCGGTCCGAAGCCTCGCCCGCAGCCGATAAGCTATTGTCGCTCGAACGGGCACCCGAGCGCAACCGGCCTTTCGGCGTCACTTGCATGACCGCAGGGCACAGGACCCAGTCATTCAATCAGCGAAGGCGGGAATCGACTTAGCTTATGGAGCGGGAGGCCCGGCGATTGTCGCGACAATGGGGCATTTTGTTTGCTGGCCTGAATTATCCATGACGTACGCGACCTGCCCTTCGGTCGCGATCTTGACTGTGCTTTTGGGCGTGATCTTCAGCGGGGTCTTGGGATAGTGCAGTCCGAAGGCCTGGGGGTTCGAGGACCAGACATTCATCAGAACGTAAGTAAAATCTCCGGATGTGATCCAGTAATACGACCTCTGGACTCGAGATTTGGGCCCGGCCTCAGCCGGCGGGGCCGCCGCCCCGGGAGCTTCGGAAGTAATCTTGACCAGCGTCCCCTGCCGCCACTCGCGGTCCCTGGCGGCGGATACCGATGGACGAGAAAGCGCGATGATGAAGGCGACCGCTACGGCAATAACCGCGCGCTCCCGGATCATTGCTGTTCACCTCGATGCTACGTTCGTGCTGACCGGCGGAATCGGAGAGCGGGACACCACACCCTCCATATACTCCTTGAGGCCTTTCGGTGAGAAAGTTCCAAAAAAGTGATAATCAGGTAGGGGTACGGCTTGCCGTACCCTCGTGCGTGTCGGCCGAGATGCCTGATGTCGGGCGAGGGCGGAGCAAGCCCCGCCCCTACATCGATCAGCGGATACGCGGCGACGGACCGTCAACCACGGACCCGCGTTGCGTTCCGTGCCTCATTGCCCCGTCGGCCGGTTCACCGGCACGTCGGTTGAGAGACCCCACGCGGTTGTGGTCGTCTTCCCGTTGCTCGATTGCTGGATGTACCACGTCCCGTTCGATGGCCGGAAGATCGCAATGTCCGTCTTCTCGTCGCCGTCGTAGTCCTTCGCCACGGGTATGTCGCCGTTGAGCCCGAACACCGTGCTCACTGTCTTCCCGTTGCTCGATTGCATGGTGTACCACGTCCCCGTTGACGGCCGGAAGATCGTGTAATCCGTCTTGGTGTCGCCGTCGTAGTCGCCGGGCACCGGGATGTCCGTGCTGACGCCCCACTGCTGGCTGACGCTCTTGCCCGTGCTGCTCAGGATCACGTAGAACGTCGCACTGGAAGGCCGCCAGATGGCGTAATCGGTCCTGCCGTCGCCGTCGTAGTCGCCGGGCACCGGGATGTCCCCGTTCTCGCCCCACGCTTGGGTGACGGTCTTCCCCGTGCTGCTCAGGATCACAGTGAACGTCCCGTCCGAGGGCTGCCACACGGCGTAATCGGTCTTCCCGTCGCC